>OHLI01000063.1_pt1 | contig 73805 bp, 62 predicted proteins | sample 1569051 | NCBI WGS metagenome assembly OHLI01 (sample SAMEA3879561, study PRJEB24766) | human gut metagenome | biome: human-associated habitat; feature: feces | place: USA | collected 1985/1987
CACTTTATCAATCAATTCGTTGCGTAATTATTGGACATTTCACGACAGTCCCTAATTTAAGCTCACGTACAATTACAGAAGAAGGATTGAAAAATTCCAGTGCTAAACTTTTACCTCCTTATACAATTCTTTTAAGTTCACGTGCAACCGTGGGAGAATGTTCCATCACATTACAAGAATGTGCTACAAACCAAGGCTTTCAATCTTTAATAGCAAAGAGCTGTGATATAGATTTTCTTTATTATCTGATTCAGACGAAGAAAAAAGATTTGATACGGAAAGCATGTGGCTCTACATTTTTAGAAATTTCGGCAAACGAAGTTCGTAAAATCCACACTAATGTGCCATCAAATGCAGAACAGAAAAAGATAGGAGCATTACTTTCTCTTGTTGACAAACGAATTGAGGTACAAAACAAAATCATTGAGAAACTGCAGTCCTTAATCAAAGGACTAAGAGTATGTTGTATGCAAAGAGTTTATGGCAATAACGTGTATTTAAGCGAAATTGCACAAATATATCAGCCGCAAACAATATCTTCAACAGAATTAACAGAAGATGGTTTTCTTGTATATGGGGCAAATGGGATTATTGGCAAATATAAGGATTACAATCATGAAACGGAACAAATTTGTATAACTTGCCGTGGAAATACTTGTGGTATGGTAAATTATACAAAACCAATGTCTTGGATAACTGGAAATGCAATGGTGATAAATACAGATAAGTATCAAGATAAGGTGTGTAAGAGATATTTATATCATTATCTTTCTGCGTATAACTTCAATAGTATTATTTCTGGCTCTGGACAGCCGCAAATAGTACGTACTCCATTGGAAAAGTTAAAAATAACATTGCCCACTATTTCTGAACAAAAACAGAAGGCAATTATTTTTGATAAAATTCAAGACAAAATAGATATTAATCATAAAGCATTAAATCTTTATATAGGTCAAAAGCAGTATCTACTCCGTCAAATGTTCATATAAACATCTGGCGGAGCAAGTATTGCTTCAAATAATTATAGGAATCATACTGTGCGATTTGATTTGATAGTTTTCTTTCCAAAGATTGCATTAGGTTTGCGATGAAACTTTGCTTACTTTTACAAGGTATAGGCAACCTTAAATCCGTGAGAGTTGATAGCACTATATAAGGAGTGTTGCTTGAACTCTTTTCTATTGCAATTCTTTTGGGTAGCAGTACTTTTAACGCCCATTTAATGTATTGGATATTTTCGGAGAACAAGTCTAATACATAAGTCCTTTGATAAGCATTAAACTTTCCCTTATAATAATTGATATATCCCAAATTAGCACCATTTCCAGAGATTAGTAAAGCTTCTGTATCAAAAGCGAAGCTATCAATTTTGAATGGTTGTTCTGCACAAGTAAAAAATGGATAAATCCCATTATCTACCTGTGCATTTGCATCAAGTTTCCCTGTTGTAATTTGACAAATATCACCAAGTTTTACATATGTGTTTCCACTTGTTGATTCTTTAATGCAATGCTGTGCAATTCCTTTGATTAAGGATTGTAAAGTTTGTAGGTCTGCGATTTCAGAAAGACTTTTCAAAAGCGTAAAAGGTTCTACTGTTCTACTGTCTGATCTATGTGACATTGTTAAGGGTAAACAAATCAATGGGGAAAATCTCTCTGATAGTGGTAATTATTATGTAATGAATGGTGGTACAGAGCCATCTGGCTATTATGACAATTACAATGTAGAAGCCAGTACTATTTCAATAAGTGAGGGCGGAAACTCTTGTGGGTATGTACAATTCAACACCTCACCATTTTGGAGCGGTGGTCATTGTTATTCCATTCAAAACATTGCAGACAAGGTGGATAATATGTACTTGTACCATTATCTTAAATCGAATGAGGATGCCATAATGAAACTGCGTATAGGTTCTGGCTTACCCAATATTCAGAAGAAAGACTTGGCAATGTTCAAAATAATAGTACCAAAAATTGAGTGGCAAATAAAAATCTCAACTTTTCTGTCATCGCTTGAAAGAAAAGCCGAGATTGAAGAAAGAATACAGAATGTCATGCAGAAACAAAAGCTATATCTATTGCAACAGATGTTCATATAAACATCTGGGCAAGGAAATATTGCTTCTGCATGGTTAGCAATGTTAGTTTCCGCTGCTCATTAATGATGTACTCATCGTATGAGTGTAATATTTTTGCGACCAAAAGAATGTTATTGCCATTTGAGGAATACGGTAACACAAAGCTTTCCACATCCCCTTTACCAATATTCATTTGGGCAGCACCTTGACCACAAGCTGTCATACTATTCTCAAATCTTTGAGAAGATAGAATTTGATATAGGAACTCTCGATTTACATTTTTCGCAAGTTGTAACAAACCAACTCGTTGGTTGAGTAAATAGTCCCCATTCTTACAAAGAGAAACACGCCCAACATTACCCGTAAGAGATATTAAAATATCTCCTTCTTTTAATACTTGGTGGTCTTGTATATCGTTCGGCAAGTTGATTATGCAATTGCAATCTTCATCGTTTACATATCGCTCGCCAGGCACATTTGTTATTGTGAGGATTTTCCATTTGCCTAGTGCATTATACTTGCCACTCTGGAATGCGTAACCATTTTTCAATGTCGCAATATTCGACAAACATATAGTAGTTTCTAACAAATCTTTTCGCGCGAACAAATGTTTACTAATCGCAGACTTTAGTTTTTTCAAATCCTCAATGATTTTGTTTTGGGTAGCGATGCGTTCATCTATTAACCTTAGCAAAGTTGCAATCTTTTGCTGCTCGTTCCTACTTGGCAGTCCAACAAAGATCTCGGAAAAATTCCTCGTACTTATAGAGTATATTTTTGTTCCTTGTGCTATGCGCCGTATTTGATTGTGGAATACTGTAGATGAAAAGCAATAACCAAGAAATCCTTTAGCTGTCAGTCCATTGTTGTTACGTCCATGAATTGTATGAAGTCCACATAAAACTTTTTTGCCGTCTAAGTCGTAAAACTCAACAACCTTAGCGACTTCATTTGTGTCTTCTGATGCATCTGCAAAAGCAATATCACCCTCCTTGCACAATTCGTATTTTTTAGGCACATTACCATCTTTGATGCTTGGCAATTTATCTTTTGTAATATCTATCAAGGTAGAAAGCCCAACGTGAATCAAACCGTAATGTAAGTTATATGGCTCATTGGGCTCGTATTCTAATTGTTCCCAGCTAAGAGAATTTGTGGAATAAAAATCAAGCAAGTCTGAAACTTTAATGCGTTTCCATTCCCCCGTAAACTCTGGAAATCTCAAAGCTGGAACATTAAGGTTTATATTTCTCTAATTATAAGAACCAATTATTAAAAAATCATGATTCATAAAACTATTAGAGAAATTGCGGCTGCCTGGAAAGAGTACAAGCGGCCTTATGTGAAACAGTCCACTATGGCTGCATACGTATTGATCTTGGAGAACCATGTTCTTCCAACCTTCGGGGAGGATAATTCACTTCCGGAACAGAGTGTTCAAGCTTTTGTTTTGCACAAAATTGAAAGTGGATTAAGCACTAAATCGGTCAAGGATATTCTGATAGTCCTTAAAATGGTAATGAAGTTCGGAGTGAAAAAGGAATGGATGACTTATTATGAATGGGACATCAAATATCCCCCTAGTTCAGAGAACAAAGTATTGGAAGTCCTGTCCGTTACTAACCATAGGAAGATATTAAACCATATCCAAAGTCATTTTACATTCATGGGACTTGGTATTTATATCAGCCTTAGTACAGGGTTACGTATAGGAGAAGTCTGTGCTTTGAAATGGAGTGATATCAATGTCACTGATGGAATACTAACCGTTAATCGAACAATAGAACGTATTTATATTATAGAAGGAGAGAAAAAGCACACTGAGCTGGTCATAAACACACCAAAGACCAAAAACTCCTGTCGCGAGATTCCGATGAATAAAGAGTTGCTAGGAATGTTGAAGCCTTTGAAAAAAGTAGTTAACGATGACTATTACATCCTAACTAATGATGAACGTCCGATAGAACCACGTACGTACCGCAACTACTATAAAAGGCTGATGGAGAAACTTGATATTCCAAAATTAAAGTACCATGGACTTCGCCACAGCTTTGCGACTCGTTGTATAGAAGTCGGTTGTGACTATAAAACTGTTAGTGTGCTATTGGGACACTCAAACATATCAACTACGCTGAACTTATATGTTCATCCCAATATGGAACAGAAAAAACGCTGTATAGATAAAGTATTCAAGTCGCTGGTGAAATAAAATTATGTTATAGAGCGAAGAAATCTGATATAGTAATTTCTTCGCTCTTAATTGTTTTTGCATTCTTCTTAAGAATTTATATTTAACTTTTTACATTATTATTCAATGCATCAAGTTTTGCTGAAATTTTTTTTAGAGTATTTGATATTTCTTCTATAGAAACCTGAACTGTTTTGTGAGGAGAGACTGAATGAGGCTTGACGAGGCCTGCAACTAGATCTTGAACAGCGTCTTCCAGTGGACTTTGTACGAGCATATTAATACGGTTAACAAAGGTTTTGATGGGAAAGATGGAATTTAAACTATATTTGCCATTATAGCTTACTTCCCGATGCAAAATGTGATACTATATTTATATATCATTGATAATCATTACAATATACAAGTATATATTGGTAACGAGTAACAAAACAGTAACAAAACAGTAACAAAAATAATATAAACAACAGGAAAAGAAAAACAAATTTAGGATTCCAGAAATGGATTTTGTGGCAAATTCACCAGGTTGATTGACACAAATTGAGAACTCCATTTACTTTGATTTTGCAAAAATAACAATCAATCTGGAAAAATTATCACCTACAGCGAACTTACTATAAATTAAATGTCAACAGATAGATTCTTACCTGTTGACATTTATTAATTGGCTAAATTATTTCTTATGTCTTTTCTTTCTACATTAGCTTATAGATTATATTTTATCATTATTTGACAATGCACGATTATATTGAATTGTTGACACCATAAGATCGTATATAGCCTTTTCAAGGGAACAATAACTATCATCAATTTTTTCTTTCAGCATCTCAAGCACGTCATCTTCTTTATAGTGAATAAGCAATGCACTATATATTTTTGAATACATTTTGATTAAAGCATCCCCAGCTTCAACTAATAAACCAGTTTCTTCACTTACTTTAAAATTATTCGATGTTTGATTTGAATTATGTTCCATATTATTGTTTTGTTTTAGTTAAACATTCTCTATAACATCATCAGCAATAGTATAACCGTGCATTTTACCGAGTAAATAAATTGCCTGGAAAAGGTTTTGTTTCACCTCTGCAGCTTCTTCTTTGAAATGCTCTTGTAATAATGCGATACTTGTAACACGATCAAAATCTTGTCTAAACTTATTGATAGTGTTCATAAGTGATAACATCTCATCTCTCGTTTTCTGATAATTTTCTGGCTCACCTAAGTAAGCTGTAGAATCGGGTAAAACCTCCTTGTTCATAGTAATTCATTTTGTTGTATATAAAATCATAGCACACATCTTTGCTACTTCGAGAACAAAGGTATGTGCTATGATTGAAATTACCAAATAAAAATCAAGTTAATTTACTGATAATCAGCAATATGTGTTTCACAAACACACTTAAATATGTTCGCTGAACACACCTGCTTATAACGGTACCTCAACATCATCATCCCAAATGTCGTTAATGGTAATAGAAAAGTTCTTATCACTGATAGTAGAGAATAGTTCACCGCTAATAATAGTTCTCCTATTTTCATAGATGGGAGCAGTTACTGATTTCTCACCAAGTAAACTGTTGGACGTGTCATATACCGAGATTTTTACCTTTACATCTTTTGATGGGAGTGCTACAGGAAAAGAGAAATAGTATTCAAACAAGTCCAGTTTTCTCTCCGTTATCGTTGCTTGATACGTATAGCTATCATTATAGCTTCCAGTGCTGTGTGGAAGCCATCTATAGTTATCAGAGAATGTATATTCAACCTTTGATATAGTGTTGGGCACATCATCTGTAATATTGATTTGTAATAAGCCACTTTTTCTGGGTAATTCTACATCAAAGTTTGCATCGGAAGATTCTACAGTGATTGTACCTGTGTAGTAAAACACTTCCTTGTCTTTGTGTGAAAAGTAGCTCTCATAATCAAATTTGCTGGTATTTACAAAAGTACAGGATCCATCACCTTTGCCCAGAGCATAAAATAGAATAGAATATGTGCCAGGAGTAAGGCTTTCTGTTATAACTCCAAAGTTTTCATTAGGCTCATTGACATCATAAGTTGAGGAGCCATATTTTAGGAGATTGGAGTTTGAACTGTTATATATGTAGTAACAGATCTTATTTACTACATCTCCAAGTGCAGTCCCACTGCTGGTAGCTCTGCTCATCGGTTGTGTATCCACATTGAGAGTAGAGATGTTGAATGTAACAGGGATTTCCAGGGGCTTATCTATAAAAGCCTCATCATTGTTTGTGCAAGCTCCTAAGAGTACACCAGCCAGTAAAAGCACTGACTTAAATCTCATTTTTACCATAATACATTGTATTAAATTGTTTTGTGCAATATTGCACTACAAAATTACAATGTATTCTCTAATAGGAGGTTATAGAATCTACTTTACCATTATGAAAAAGGATCCTCTTATTTGAATAATGCCATATTGAGTAATTGCCAGTTGCATCTGTTTGAGATGTGATACTATCAGGCTTTCCGAGGGCAAGTAATACCATATCCTCATTCATTCCTATAGTAACTGTTGAACCAAGGATATTCACCCAGTTAATTTTACCATATTGTTTGATATACATATTTTGCTCTTCCTGTGTATATTTTGGCAAACCAAGTATATCAAGATTATTAGTTAAATCCTCTTGTGAATAGTCTATATAATAATCATATATGCTTCCATTATCAGATTTGAAAGTCATATATGGCACTCCCTTTTTGACTATTATTGTATCTGCATTTGCACAAATTAGATCTGAGTTAATTACCCATTTTTTGCCCTTGAATTTGTTGAGGAGTTCTAAATATGGTTTATACCTTTTTTGTTTGTACATTGTTTTGAGTTCTATTCTTGTCGTATCAGACTGTAATAACTGAACAATACCACCCTCTTGCAGCCATATATCAACTATCTCAAAAACTCCATCATACCCATCAATACACCACAAACTATTTTTAAAAGTCTTGATATACTTCTCATAATAGCCAACAGCCATAACTGGTTTTATACCATCTCCAAAATGTGCGTAAAAGCAAATCTCATTATTATCACATCTTTTTAATTCCACTTCCTGCCTATTGATTTGTGTTACTATGAAATATGTGAAAAGAGGCACTTCATAGTTTTTCTTTCCTCCTAAACTTCTATAGTCTTTTGTATAGAGAGGAGAAGTTTTTTGATAATAGATTACTTTCTGGTTTATATATTTTTCTGGTCGTATTAAAGATATATCTGTTGAATCATACTTTACAGCCTCTTGCTGTTGAAGCTCTTGTGTATTATGCTTGATTTTCACCTGTGCTTCAACAGATGAAACAGACACAATCCAAGTTAGGTATAAATAAGTGATAAACAAATGTTTCATTTACAATCTTTTTTAACACAAAGAATTTTCGTTATCTCCTTATTGAAATATACGGTATAACTACAACTGTCGTTTGTTGATGTATATCTATAGCCTAAAAAATCTTTGGCAACACCTTGCGTGGATTTCTTTAAAATTATTGCTGCAGCCCTATTATCGTAATTCTGAGCTGTAGTAATCATATTGGTAATTTGCTCTTTGGTGTGTCCTGCTAATTTATACATTTCCTCTACCATATTATTATCTTTCAATTCTTTTAGAGATGTAAGTTTCTCTTTAAGTATTGAATCTGCATCAGAACGTATAATAGTAGCCTTTAATGTTAGGTCAAAACTTTCTGGATAATCAAATATAGAATCTAATTGTGATATAGGAGTAAACTCAATAGGAATTGATTTAAGCAATGATTCTGCCTTTTGTTCATTTGTTAAACTACATCCTGTTATTAAAGCTGTCAGGCAAAGCATTAGAAACTGTTTTTTCATTATCTTTCTTTTATTGGTAAGCCTATTTTTATTGAGGGATCACCAACAAAAAGCGTGGGCAATCACTCACTGGTAAAGAGGCATCGCCAAACGCCCACACTCCGATAAGTAAAGCCCACGCATAACGAGGGCGTTCTACTTATTGCTTTTTGGAGTGTTGAACTTTGGCGATTTTCTTTACCCAAAAACAATAGCAAACGCTACATTTTCTTTATTTCTGTTACAAATTTACTTTGTTTTATTCAATAGACCAAACATTTTAATATACAATCTTCTTCATATAATTAACTGATATGCCATTCCCAAAAATTTTAGCTTTGGCATTGCCGTAAAGATTCACAATAACCATTGCATTTTTTCCAGAAGTAGCAATTACCAGCTTTGAATTATCGAAAGCATCTATCGTAACCAGTGCATCATCCGATACATTAACGGATGCTTGTGTGTTGTGTCGTGCATATATACGAGAAACAGAAACCCCATCATACTCCAGCATAGCCTTGCAATCTCCATTTAGCACGGCATCCTTAATGTTGCTTACTCCTGTCACCTCATCATCAATATAAATCCCATAAGGTTCACACTGACCTCTAAAATTGGATCTCATAAAGTCAAGAGTTGGATAATCCTCCGAAACGCAGAAGTCAATACCTCTGATATAGAGATCAGAAAGTTCAGCGACACTCAAACCGCTTTTGAGTTTCATCTGCCACAAACGGCATAAGCCCTTTTCTATGCCATCCTGTTTTAATTGTGCTACTACTTCCATACTATGATATTCCTTGTGACAGCAAAGAGTTGTCTTTGTTCTCAATTCGTTTCAATGTTTCTTTAATCTCGGTAAGCTCAGTCGCTGAAGCACGAGTATTGGCTGCAATCTCAGCCTGGTAAACGAGCTGTTCACGCCCAATGGAGATCTGTTCGCTCTGGTTGATAACAAAGGCATTGAGCCTACCAGCTATCACCCCTCCTGTCTCCTCACTCATAGAGGTAACGGCTCCAGTAAGCGGATCAGTAGAATCTTGCACATCCTCATCCTTAATCCAGTCTCCAACAGCCTCCAGAGCACCATAGAACTTATCACCAGCCTTATTCACCATATCCTCAAAACTCTTTTTCTCAGCATCTGAAAGATCGCCATCCTCCATAGCTTCACCCAGGTATAGAACGGCATCATTGATAGCCTTAGCAAGGAACTGCCTTTTGAGAGCTTCAACAACAGCATTCTTAAGCACATCCTTAGTGACTTGCCCAAGAGCCTTAGCAGCATTTTCCCCCTGGCAGTAAGCATCAACAAGAGCAGAGGCAAAATCATCTATAGCGGACTTTATATCTGTACCAGCAAGAGTTTCAAGCATATCACGCTCCATGTCCTCCAGCTGTGTACCAATATCCTTGATAGCCTCCTCCCATTCAGCGATCTTGTCCTTGTCGGTTTTCTTTTTTTCTTTCTCGGCTTGTATTTGCTTCTCGATCTCTTTCTTTTTCGCTTCAAGTAACTCAACTTGCTTTTGATAGAGTTGGAACATATCTCCATTGGTCTCAGCCTTTTCAAGCTCATATTTCAAGTCCTTAATTTGCTTTGTAAGTTGTGCATACTTTACAAAATCCCAGCTCTGTTGAGCCACAATTTTCTGCTGCTCCAGAGCAGCTATTTGATCCTTGATTGATTGTAGCCTTTTATCGTGCGCTGTCTTTTCTTCATCGGTAAACACCCAATATGTTTGCTCATAGGCGTGCTGTAATCTATCCAGTGAGTTTGATATGGCATCAACATTCCTCTGGATATTCTGGATCCTCTCCTCCAGTTTATCATCATTGTTGAACAGTCCAGCAATCCACTGGATAGCCTGTAGAGCTATTGAGATTGCAGCCAGGATAACGGAGCCTTTTTCCGCTGTTTTAATGGCAGCAGACATAGCAATACCAGCAGTGGCAATACCCTGTACCATATTGATAGTAGATTTACCTGTCTCTCCTATAAGATCTCCAAGCACATCACAGCTATCTATTGCATCATTCACAAAGTCAAAGCATCCCTCTGTGGCACTTGCAAGGTTATTCCAGTCCTGCTTAATCTCCTTAGAACTTTTCTTAGATCCTTTTTCAGACTTTTTGAACACAGAGGATATTGCATTACCAAGAGCTTTGAATGGGTTTACATCCAGTATCTTCTGCTTTGCCTCATCCAGTTTATCCAAAACGGCTTTCATATCCGATGGATTCAGATTCAGATCAGCCGTATTCATTTTGCTCTGAATATCGGTAATCAGCTTATCAATCTGCTCGACAGTGAGGCTATCCAGGTCTGTAAACAGGTTTTTCCAGCTTTCGCTCTGCATAAGGTATGAAGCATTCAGAGCGGAAAGGGCTTCTGCCTCAGCCCTGTTTATCTGGTTCACACGCTCCTCATCCTGCTGTCTCATTGCCTCAGCCCTCAGCAAAGCGTACTCATCCTGGATTCCTTTCTTTTGTTCCTCAAAGGAGCGGTAATCATTAAGTACCCTCTCCTGGATCTCTTTCTGTAGTTTTTCCTCCTCCTCTGTCACAAAGAGCAAACCAGCAGACTGCTCATCACCTCCGACAAGTCCAGAGGATCCGTTTGCAATCTCCTCCTTTGCCTTTGCTACAGCTTCCAGCTTCTCTGCCAGAGTTGCAGCCTGGTTGATGGTATTGGTAACACTCTCTCTGAAAGAATCCATAGCGGACTTGGCTCCAGTGATCTCATCATATTGCATATTCAATGTAATGAGCTGGTTGCTTTCGCCCTCCGTTATTGTTCCGTTTTTCCTTTTCTCCTGGAGTTTTGCAATCTCATTCTCTACATATTCCTTGTATGAGTTTCCGCTTTGCAAGAGAGTGGAGAAATGGGAATCAGCAACTTCTTTACCCATATTTTTCACCCATCGGAAATAAAGCTCATACTGCTTCTTTTTGTAGTCCACCTCTCCATCAAAGAGTGTAGCCTGTTGCTTTGTATAGTTTTGATTCTCTAGGTTTCTCCTTTCGGCAAAACCGCCCTTTTCGGATGTTGACAGACCGCCCTTGCCAGCTTTCTTCCTGGCTTCGATCAAGTCTTTCTCCTCTTTGTCTATCTGCTCCAGATTTTTCTTGTGCTGAAGATCAAGAATAGCCTTGCGCTTCTCATATCCCTCCTCCATAACAGAGATACGGGCTTCCTCCAGATTGCGATCTGCTTTCAGTTGCTTTTCATTTAGATTATTACTACCCGTTATCTCTTTATTTGTTAAAACTTCAAGTGCCTTTTTTGCAGCGTTTAATTCATTTTTCTTTTCCTCAATCGCTTTTGCATAATTTCCATTTTCAATTTTTCCAGAGCGTAGATCTTCTAATTCCTTTGTAAGTGTGCCTACTTTCTTTCTTGCATCATCCACCTGTTCTGTATAACTTTTCACTTTATCGGTGGATTTATCCATAGATGCAGATACAGTATTTATCTCTGTTGTTAATTCTTCTATGGAATCGTCAATATCCTTAAGCTCTTTATTCGTTGAAGCAAGTGCTTTGTTGGCACGGTTCAAATTATCCTTTGCGCTCTTTGTCGCAACATCTGTCCCTTTAGAAAGTGATTGCATTCCACTTGTTGAGAACTTTTGAGAGTTTAAGGATGCTGAAAATTCTGCTGCTGACAGACTTCTTTTTGCATCTGCTACATCTGCTTCATTAGCCTTTCTTGTTTTCTCTTTCAATCTTTTTTGTCGGTACAGTTCCTCCAACTCCTCTTGTGCAGCCTTAAGTTTTATTTGCTTTTCAAGACTGATCAGATACTTGTCTATGGCTACCTTATTGTCATTGATGATTTTACCCTCTTTTGTAAGTTCTGCATTATAACCTGGGATGATTTTTTTTAAGTTCCAGTAGAGCTTTATTGCGCTCTGTATAAGTTAGATTAGCCTCTCTCATTGTTTTTTGCAGAGCATCAACTTTTGATGCTTGTGTAGAAAAATCATTAGAAGCCTTTTTTGTTGCATTAGCCAAGCCTATTTGCTCATCAGTTGCCTCTTTCTCTTTTTTCCCGAATAAACTAAAGAGGGAAATTGCACTACCTAATAATGTTATAATCCATCCAACAGGATTTGCTTTCATTGTAGCCCATAATGTTTTTGTAGCTTTTGTTACACCATTTGTTGCTACTGTTTCCATTTTCAGCAGGGCTATTTTTGCCTGTCTTACAGTGTTATCTATAAGAGCGACACCTGTATATCCCTTTGTGGCAAGAGTGTTCAGTATGATAGCAGCCCTATATGAGCCGTATACTATGGTTATAGCTTTGACTATACGCAATATATCATCAAGATGCTCTACAAGGTATGTGGCTCCAGAAATGCCAGCAGAAAAAACATCCTGGTTGCGCTCTCCAATTTTATTAAGAGCCATATCCCAAGCATCACCAAGGTTTGCAATCTGACCTGTAAGGGAAGCAGATTGCTTCTCCATAAGGTTATAGAATTGCCCTCCTTGGTCTGTGAGCTTCTTGATAACCTTTTCTACCTCTGGAAAGCCGATCTTGCCCTCTGATACCATCGCATTGATTTCCTCCGCTGTCTTGCCGTACATAGCAGCAAGCTCCTTGACAAGAGGAATACCCCTACCTGTGAACTGCCTTACATCCTGGGCATAGAGCCTACCTTGTACCATAGTGGTACCATACAGGTAAACAATATCATTCAGAGGTATAGACAAACCAGAGGCTATGTTTCCGAGCCTTACCAGCGTGTCATTTACCTTATCAGCAGATTCACCATAAGCCAAAAGCTGTTTGGCACCACCAGCGACACCAGCCAAATCAAACGGTGTTCTCGCTGCTGTTTCTGCCATCTGATCTATCAGTGCCTTAGCCTTTGTACCACTACCCAGCATAGTTTCAAAGGCGATCTCCAACTGCTGAAACTGACCTCTGACAGAAACAATACTTTGCAACAAAGATCCCATACCTTGCCCAACAAGGTACGAGACTATGTATCTGGCTCCATTCTGGGCAAAATTGAGTATAGACTGCTCCATATCCTCAGCCTCATTCTCCACGCTGCTTGCAGTCCTTTTAATATGCCTTTCTATAGCTTCTGCTGATACATTGAAATCATTTATATCAAGAGTAGCTTTAAATCCTAATGATCCGTCAATATTTTCCATTATTTACTGCTGTTTTGAGTTTCTATACCGAATAAGCTCTTTGAGCGACCTACCAACGTGTGTGAAAAACGCTATGAGCTTATCATTTTTACCATTCTCGTTATCTTTAAGCAATTCATCAACCATAAGTGACAATGTGTCAATTTGAAGCTCTGGACTATTAGAATGGAAAATATCATACTGAGCGATTCTGAGTATTTCCTGTTTATATTGCTCTACTTGTTTATAATCTATTTCCATACTATTACTATTTATTTTGAGTTAAATTTTTTCATTACTTTACTAATTATTGTACTAACAGTTTCTGGAAAATCTTTTTTTGCTTTCAGTTCTGCTGGCAGAATAACATTGTACCCCTTGGCTTCCACATAGGCAGCGTAATTCATTCCAGCAATTATAATGAGGGAATATGAATCGGATAGGGTAGAAGCCATCTTCATAGCCACTTTCAACGCTTCCTGGGATCCCTCTCCAGGCTGATTTTCCCCACCAAAGTACGCTATCTCTTTGTTACGCACCACAGCATAGCCTATGGAGTTGGTAAGGTTGCCTGTCTGGTCTGTGTAGTTGTGATTGTCTTTAGCGTACTTTGCCAGTTCCTCCCCAAGTTCCATCAGCTTAAAAACGATTGCTTGATCCAACCTGTCAAGCAAGATTTTTTTAAAACCACTTATACCATTATGGACTAACTTTACACCCATTTTATTGAATTTTGTTACTGAAATGTTATTTTATAGCCGTATTAGATATTGTATCTAATAGATGTTTAACTAAATACAACTACTTTCACACATTCTGAGATAGAAAATCCTGTTCGGAGCCACATTTCATTTTGCCCAATAATGTGTTGAGTTGCAGTAATTCCTCTGTAGTGAGAGAGGATAAATCTACTCTATTGGATGTGAGTTGTACATCACTTTCAACAACTTGTGTAGCCTTACCGAATATCCTATCAAAAATCATTTCTATTGTCGCTGTCTTACCGTACCGAATATCGTTCCTAATAGCAGAAATAACACTCAATAGCCATAGTGGAGTTTCATTGTTTGGCTTTCCATCAGAACCTACGAATAAGGGTTTTAATGTTTCCTCATTTTGTTCAAGTACCCACCTTAGTACATTATAAAAATCCTCTTTACTCAACTCTACATCAACGTGTTTTTTAGTCAATTCTTTGATTTTTCTATACAAAGATGGCTTTCTTCCTCGTTTTTTAGGTTGTCTTGTTGATGTAAACTTACTGTTTTCACCAATCTTATTTCCTGGCTGAAAGCCTTTTACACCCTTTGCCATAATTTTTTAATGCCGTTTTAATGCCGTTTGTACTTGGCTCCTGGAATTACCCAGGAGTCATTTCTATTGCAAATCCAGGATCCTATTCTAAAGTTATTTCCAATTAACCTGGTAAATTACTCTGTAGTATTCTCCTGTTCTTGGTACTTTTTCCAGAACCAAGCAATCATATCATCATACTCCTCATAGCCTAAAGCCTTATCAAGAGCTTTTGCCTTATGTATTACACTTGTGAGATGCTTTTGCTGCTCATCGGTGGCATTCCACACTTCGATCTCTCCATTCAGTTGCTGCTGGATCACCTGGATCTCCTCAGCAGTTAATTCAATTTTTGTCATTGTAGTTATTACGTTTATGATAATTACGACTATAGTTTGTATTTTTTACAGATGTTTTTTACTTTTTGAGTGTACTTATCTGTTTTCCCGTGTACTGCTTTAGTGACGGTTTCTGCCCAAAACTCATTTACATTGGTCTCAGCATATTGCCCATATCCCGATCTTTTTAGATCTTTCTTCCAAGATTGGTATAGCTTACCAATCTCCTTTCCTGCTGCCTTGTGGTTGGCTCCAGAAAGAGAACTGTTCCAGGTAGCGTGTGCCAATTCGTGTGTTACTGTATGTGCAAGAGGTTTGTTCGTTTTGGTGTGCCAACCGCTTGCATAACCTTTCCTTGTTGATGCCTCCACCGCCTTTTTACCTTTGTTGAAATACGACTTGTTAAGGTAGATAGCCTCAGACTTGCCACCAGAGGAAACCTGTACACCAAGCGTACCCACACTCAAAGTTGCCAGTTTGATATTCTTTTCCCTAACCCCAAGAACAGAGTGGAAACGGGATATTGCAGCCTTTGTTTCCTTGTACATCTGAGGATCTTTCATCTTCACCAGAGATTCAACCCCAGTGATCTTGCCCTTATAGTTGCTATCTCCAGGTTGTAATCCACCTCTGACACCGCTTGAATTTCGTCCCATATAATGTATCTCCTCGTAAGTTTATTGTATGTGTTCAAAATTCCATCCGTTCAGTTCAATACTTCCATCATCCAGGAATTTGGCAATGGAATAGTTACCTGGTGCCATTATACCTCGCAAATATTGAGGATATATTTTAGCTGCCTCAAATTCTTTTGACATCGGTTTTTTTGGTACTTCTTTTACTGCTTGTTCAAATTGAGCAACGGCATCTTTTAATTGCAGCCATTTCTCATAGACACATCTTTTGGCAGGAGTATCAACAAAGACACAAAACAATCTTTCAGCCTCATTTACGTGTTCTGGTAAAAGAATAACAGTCCCATTCTTAATTGAAAAGAATGATAAATCAATAAGGCTGTCTCCTTGTTCTATGATTGTTTTAAATAGCTCTGCTTTTTCTCCAACGGCATTCATGTAGTCCTCTCTATTCTCTTTAGAGAACATTTCTTTAAGAGCTTTAATCATTCCTCTTGGTAAATTTTTAAAGCCATCTGTTACATTCTTTTCTGCAACCATAAATTGCAAATCTTCACCATTCAAAAGGCGTTTAATTAACTCATCTGTAGGATCGATATTTAATGATTTTAAGCCATCTGCAATTTCCTGTAAACGCTGTTGTGCCCACTTGTGTTTTTTGAGAAACACATCGTAATCGGGGTTTTTATATACAAGTATTCTTTCTTCCATAATTACTTTACCTTAATTTGTTCCAAAAGAAGATTAGCCATTTCATCAATATCGCTTTTCTCCTTTTTTGATTTATATTCTTCCAGTTCTTTTTTTAGCTGTGTAATCTCAGCATCCTTTGCTGAAATAACATCTTCCAGCTCATCTATTCGATCTTTCATTTTTATGTTTTTAGAGTGTTGTTTCAAACCCATCCATTGAATCTGATCCAGCCATTTCAAATTCTCTTTTTGGGGAATCCTTTTGTTTGTTACTTCTCCAGTCCTTGCTATTCCAGTTCCTTATTGCAGCCTGCCAGCTTTTCATCTTACTCCGACCGACCATCCAGCCATTAGCCTCATAGTAATTGAAAAAACTTTCAGCATTTACAGAAAATGAATTTTCAGAAATGAAGTCCTTAATTTCCTGTATAGTTGGTCTTACAAACCGCTTAGAGCCTATTTCTTTATCATTCTCATCATTATTTTTCTTCTTATTCTTCTTGTTTGTGTGAGCAATCGTTGGCTCATCGTTGGATGATTGTTGCTCAATCGTTTGGCTATCGTGTAAATCACATTGGTAAGTATCATAATTACAAATTGTTATGCGTGTAGTTTTTCCAATAACCTCGTGTGAAATCATACCATCTTTTTCAAGAAGTACGAAAAAGTTTCTTGCTTTGTCTTTTGATACTCCCCATTGCTTTGCCCAGTTACTTAAACTCTGGATAGATTGACCTCTACCACATTCAAAAAGCTGGTTCCCGATATTCACTTTAGCAGGGGAATGGTTTACAGTTATTAGCAAATCAATCCACCACTTAAGTTTTACGGGGTCTTTCCAAATCCAGTGATCTTTGATAGCCCTTTGAAGTTTTATCCATCCAGCCATATCAGTTATTTCTTTCTATAGCTTTCACCAGAGAAAAAGACCTTATCGAACATCTCGCTAATCCTGTCTGCTATACGGATTCCATAACGCTCTTTAATTTCTTTGTCATTAAGGTTTGAAGTTACCACGGTGAATAGTAAGTTGTCGTATCGGTGATATAAGATCTCTGTTACTGGAGAAATCTCGTTGCCCCAATTTTTTACAGTTGATGGCTCAGTCCCTAAATCATCTATTACCAACTTAGTAGCTATCTTGATATTATTGAACCTGTCTTTATCGTTCATTGCTATATTAGCCAACTCCAGAGCTGTAACGGAAGATATGCAACTGTTCCAGTTGTTTCCCTCCAGTAAGTCAATAAGTTTACATATAGCCAAACTCAAAGTGGATTTACCGTTACCAACACCACCATACAGCAGCAAACCTGCTTTATGATTACCAGTGAGCCATTTAGTAGCTTTCTCTATGGCTTCATTTGTACTCTCGGTCTCAATGTATGCTTTTGCCCTACTTGCAACAGTTTTTTGATAGCAGGCTTTTAAGAATTGATACACTTCCTCCTCACTGTAATTAGTAATCCTATATCGTTCTGGAGCAACGCTCATCCTGTTTAGAGCTGCCATAAATTTATCCAATCGATCCTTTTCCATAATACCTATCTTGCTTGGTTTATTGCAGCCTGTCTTATACGATTTATTTCCTCATTCAGATCGCCTCTCATCATAGCTGTATATAAGGCTTTCTGGTTGCACTTGTAACCTCTGGCGATAAATATCTCCATTAGATTGTAATCCGTTGAGAAAACGAACAGGATTGCATCCTGTGTACCTTTTACATCACCATAACCAAACAGAGGTTTACTTATGTTGGGAATGAATACACTGCTTATATTTTTTGTACTGGTGATAGCCCTTTCTGCCTTTTGTCTGGCTCTGTTAGAAAAAGTATCTGGGATTCCGTTGTAGTAGCAATAGAATCGCTTGACTTTACTTCTTGATGCCATTTCTTCAAATCTTGGGTATTCTCCAGTTGAGGCTACACAATCATATCTCGGTGTCTTGTTATTGGCATACTCCTGGAGCCTAACCATACGGTAATAATCGGTAAGTATCATTTTTTACCTCCTTTCTTAAACCCGTTAGTTCCAGTATTGTTTAGAATGTACTTAGTTGCAGCTTGATTAGCTTCCTCTGTGGTAGCAATACGATTTTGCCTCATCCAGGCTTCTATTTCTGCACGATCAAAATAGATTTGTTTCCCGTTTGGTTTGTAATAGGGAATTAGGTGTTCATAGGTAGCCTTGTATATCCAAGACTTACTCAATCCTGTAATAAATGAAAGCTCATCAACAGTGAGCATACTTTTGGTTGCTATTATACTGTAACGTTCTATACGTTCCAGCCGAGTTAAAATTTTTTCTTCCATTTCTATTTGCATTTATGAGCGTCTGTATCTCGTGCACTCTGTACATCCGCTCGTTACCTGGTGCAAAAATCGGAAGTAAATAAAACAAAAAGGGATAACAGCAAATGCCATTATCCCTTATGCTATCTGTATTGTTATTGTTATCCTTTTATGACGTTCATAATATCTGGGTAAAAATATGATCCATTATATTCTTTTGATTTTACATTTGTGAGACCGCTTCTCATAGAGCCATCATTAGGTCTTTTCCCATTAATCAGAAAGCAGTTTACGGTTATTTTAATATAACAATCACTGTTTTCATTACCAAGCAACTTATCTATAAAATAGATCAATTCTCGCCCTGTCTTTTTCCAGTTAATAGGGTCAATGTTTTCCGATAAGTCTCCTTTACCGCAAATGCTCAGCCATTGATCGATAGTCGTTACTGTATCAATATAGTTCTTTTTCTGTAGGCTAGCAAATATTTTTGTCAGTTCTCCAGTGGTTAATTTTGTTTTGAAATTCCTGTATTTTCCATAATTTATAATTGGGGAAAAATCAACCTCCTGGTACAATCTCATTATATTGTCAATTTTTTCTATCTTATCAAGCTGATTAGCTGGTATTATTGCAGCTGGCAAATGCGTTTTTTTCCACAATTGTTCAAATGGACTCCAGATAGGTTTTAGATTGAGGCTTTTTCCAATAGCATAGGCTATCAATTTTAGTTGAGAATTTGTAGTAGTTTCTGATGGCTGATACTCTCCATTTAGAAATCCAGCTTCTTTACCCCTATTAAGAAGTTCTACAGCCATTTCATTTGCAAGTTCCTTTGGCAACATTGAATATGCTCCTTTGCTAAGTTCCAGTTCTTGCTTTATTTCGGCTCTAAGTTCTGCCATTGTATCTATATACATACTTATGGCACCCGTAACATCATCTGGCATTTTTGCACTTAATAAGAGTTTGTAAAAATTTGCAGATGAGCCTATATTTATAATCTGTTCTGTCAAAACAGGATCTTTACACTCTCTCCAGAATGTTAGAATCTCCAATGCCCACAAGCCGATGCTTGAAAACTCTTGATCTAAAGCTGATGTATAAAAATCATCTTTGCATTCCAACAAATAGTTAAGCTTTTTGTTAATCCTGTTTATCCTTGCTATGTTAATGACAACCTTTGATCTTTCCATATTGTTAGCGTTTACCTGTTTGAAATACCATACTCCAATTCGTGTTATCTCCATAAGGATTTGGAGATTTACCTGGTAAATAATCCGAGATTAATCCCTGTTTCCATTCTTTGTAGGCATCTGCCAGGCTTTTGTTTGTGTCTGCTTTATCCTGGTACGAGAAATGAAACTCTCTTTCATACTCCCAGAAAGAAGCAGCCAAAGGGTGTTTAGTATCTTTAGAATAAGGGTTGTTTATTTCACCTTTGTACCAGGTATAATTGCTATAGTCCTCAATCATTACAAATTTTCTTTAATAGTGGATTTAATCCCAGAGGATATTTACATTAGGTATTACTTCATATTCAGTTGAACCACATTCAGAACAGATACAAGGAGTTTCCTCAAATGGATCTTCAAGATCATTTATGATATGCTCCTTTTCTTCTTTTGATACTTCAAGGTGCAGCCATTCATTACCACATTTTTTGCATTTAACCATTTTGCCAGTTCCCATATTTTATTGCATTAAAAATCTATTGAATCTACAGCCTCTTGTTTTTTCTTGTCCAGTACCTTTGCATAGATTTGAGTTGTAGCAAGTTCTTTGTGACCAAGAAGTTTTGAAACAGTGTATATATCGGTGTCCTTTTCAAGAAGTATCACAGCGAATGTGTGGCGGGCACAGTGAAAGGTTATATCTTTAGTGATACCAGCAGCTAAAACCCATCTTCTTAACTCCAGCAGTGTCCAGGATCCATATTTGAATCCTCTAAAGACTTTCTCATCATCATTGCCTCGCTCTCCCATATATTTCTCTGCTCTGTTTGATAGATCTAAATACTCTTGACCTCCAGTCTTTTTTTGCTTAAAAAACACTCTGGTTCTATCTCCCTCTTTATGAACATCTCTCCAGGTAAGTTTTTCAATGTCGCTTTTTCTTAAACCTGTCATACAGGAAAAAAGGAAGGCGTTTTTTAAGTAAGGATATTTACAAGGAGTTTGATCTAATTTCTTTACCTCATCTAATGTAAGGTACATTCGTTGTGTTTCTGCAGTTTTAAAACCCTCAACGCCTCTCAATGGATTTACTGGAATAATCCTTTCCTCGTATGCCTGGTTTATGCAAGCTCGTAATTTGTTGAAGTATGATACTTTTGAGTTTTGAGAAAGAGGCTGGAACAATTCACTATCTTTATTCCTCGTTCTTTTATGAGTGTCTTTCTCAACAGTATTAAGAAATTCCTTAAAGCCCTCCACCCATTCAGAATCAATATCCTTGAATGTGGTTTTTTCATCACAATAAATCTCCAGATATTTTAAGCAACTGTGCCAGTTCCCCCAGTTACCTTTACTGTCTGGATTCTGATGCCGTTCTTCACACATCTTTCTATAATACTCCAAGAATGGCGTATCTGTCTTGAATTGTTTGGTGAATCCATACTCACCGTTTTGGATCTCAATTTGTCGCTTTGATCTGATTGCTTGGGCTGTCAGTAATGTTTGCTCGTTCTGCTTGCGATCTTGGGGAGTTCTCTCCTTAATGAGATATAATTTCAGAAATTCATACTCTCGTTTCCCACTCCTGTATATATCCAAATACAGACTAATGTTTCCATTTGCCAGTACTTTCTCCCTTAGTTTTACTGGCTCCTTTTTTGTCTTACTGATCTTGCTCGTTTTCATAACTGGTTTGTTGCTGAGCAACAAAATTTGTTACTCATATTGTTTCGGGTAACAAAGTAACAACAAAATAACGAGAAATAAAAGAAAACAATGAAAAAATATAAAAATGAATGGAGAACTGATAATGCAGTATAAACAACTGATAATCATATATATATTGTTGTACTTTTTTCTTTTTATAGCTGCTTATTTTCATTTGAATTTAGCCACATCACTTTCCGATGCAAAAATTCCGAAATATGTTTCCGAGGGTTTCGTCGGTGGTGATTTCGCCGACGATTTCGCCGAGGTGATAGAGGGCTTCGCGGAGGTCCTGGGCTATCAGGTCCGGAGGGAGGGTGGCGATATGGAGGCCGGCGCGGACACGCTCGAGAGCTGATGCGGCGCGGACCAGGGCTTCGTAGTGGCGGACGTTGGTCACGAGGGTCTCGTCGGTACTGCCGGTGATTTCGGAACCTATTTCGCCGAGCGTTTTTGTCAATGTTGATAACCCTTTTCCGGTCTTCGCGGAAATTGGAATGACCTTGCAGTTATCGTATTTATTTTCAATGAGTGAAACAATGTTGTTATCGCGGTTAACATTTTTGTTACCGCCGATCTCCGCCATATTCTCACCCAAATCATTGCCTGAATCACAGCCGGTACCGTTATCATCCTTGTAGAAACTACCTGCAACATCGCATTTGTTCACCAGAATAACCACTTTCCTTTCCTGCCCGGCACCAAGACCATGTTGGGAGGCCCCGCCAGTTTCAGACAGAGGTGTTCCGCCAGTTTCAGCCAGAGAAGTTCCGTCAGTTCCAACTAGAGGAGCCCCGCCAGTTTCAGCTGGATGTGCCCAGCCAGTTCCAGCCGGAGGTGTTCCGTCCGTTTCAGCCAGAGATGACCCACCCGTTTCAGCCAGAGAAGCTCCGTCAGTTCCAGATAGAGGTGCCCCACTCGTTTCAGCCGGAGAAGCCCCGCCCGTTTCAGACCCGTCGTTCTCTGCGGCGACATTTTTCACACCGCCCATTTCATTGACCTTGGACAGAATGAAATCCGCATCCTCAAGCACAGCCGCCTCGCCTCGCGACAAATCCGTCATCCCCAGCACGACAGCAGCCTCACCAAGTTTCTTGAAAGTCCGGTCAATGCCGATTTTCTCTATCGTCTCGTCAGTTTCCCTGATTCCGGCAGTGTCAATGAATCTGAACAGGATACCGTCGATATTCAGCGTTTCCTCGATAGTGTCACGAGTCGTGCCGGCAATATCCGAAACGATCGCGCGCTCCTCCCCGAGCAGGGCATTGAGAAGCGTACTTTTACCCGTATTCGTTGCCCCGACAATCGCCACAAGGACACCGTTCTTGATAGCGTTGCCACGGCTGAATGATGCGGTAAGACGTCCGATATGTGTCAATGAATCGTCCACCAATTGCCCCAGTTCCTTGCGGCTTGCGAACTCCACATCTTCTTCGCTGAAATCCAGTTCGAGCTCCAGTAGGGAAGTCATTGTCAGAAGCTTTTCCCTCAGCACTTTCAACTCTGACGAAAAACCGCCCTTCAACTGATTCATTGCAACTCTATGGGAAGCAGCACTTTGCGAAGCAATTACATCTGCAACCGCTTCTGCCTGAGCAAGGTCCATCTTGCCATTGACAAAAGCACGGCGCGTGAACTCACCTGGCGCCGCAATACGGGCCCCGGCATTGACCAGAAGCTCTAGAATTTTATTGACAATGAATCGCGAAGCATGGCAGGAAATCTCCACTGAATTCTCGCCCGTGTACGAATGAGGAGCACGGAAAACGCTGACTATCACATTGTCCATAACACTTCCGTCCGCCTCGAAAACTGTCCCGTAGCGCAGCCTGTAGCCTTCGGTTTCGGCAATAGGAACACCCTTAGTGTCAATGACTTTGTCGGCTATCGCCAATGACTCTTTTCCGCTGACTCGTATTATCGATATCGCACCTGTGCCCGGAATTGTAGCCGGCGCGCAAATGGTCCCGCCGGTAAACTGATAATTCGTCATAACTCTCTATCCCAGAATCTGTTCCGCGTGGTTCTTCGTATTGACCTTGTCAATGATTTCCTCAAGTATGCCATTCTCGTTGAAAATGAATGTCTTACGCTGAATTCCCTCGTAAGTCTTTCCATAGAGCTTCTTCTCGCCCCATGCGCCGAAAGCCTTGATGATCAATGCGTCAGTATCGGCGAGCAGAGGAAATGGCAATGCATATTTGTCGCTGAAACTCTTCTGAGCCTTCACACTGTCCTTACTTATGCCTATGACATTGTAGCCCAATGCCAAGAACCGTTCATAATTGTCTCTCAGACTGCAAGCCTCAGCAGTGCAGCCCGGCGTATTGGCCTTCGGGTAGAAGTACACCACCGTCTTTTTTCCAATAAGGTCAGCAGACTTGACAATGTTGCCATTCTGGTCAGCCGCTGAAAAATCAGGCATTCGATTACCAATCTCAAGCATAGCAAATTCTCCTTTTGTTTCAAACAAAGATACGCAAAACTCTTAAATATATGGCTTGCCTTCCCATCTCTTTTTGCAGATGTTCGGACAAATCACTAAATTGCCGGAAAATGTGCCAGAAAATTTGAAAATTGAACCCGGAACTTTATGAAAAAGATTTTAACTGTCATTACGCTGCTTGCTGCCTGCGTTTCACACCTCGATGCACAGACATATATGGTCAATGCACTTGTCCCTACGGAGTCCAAGAAATGTTCCATATATAAAACCGGTGGCAGTGCCATGAAAATCTGCTGCTATGACATCACGGGCGGTTTCGTGATCGGTGCACCTTCCGGCGGGCTGATTTCTGACAATGTCCCGGGTAAGGCGGTGTTCGCTCTCAAAGGCGCATACAGCAAGTTGACATTTGTGATGGGCCCGTATTCGAACAGCAATCCCGACAAAGGCAATTCCATCGTGACAGTCTCTGCGGACGGGAAACGGCTGCTGGACGAGGTCGTTTTCGCATACGACGCCCCACGCTTCCTGACATTCGATGTCGTCGGGGTCAATGAAATAGTATTCACGATTCCACGGGGCGATACGCAAATCGCATTCGGAAACGTAAAACTCTGGAAAGCAGGAGCGGCAGTTTCAAACCCGAACACACTCCTTTCCCGAGTGCCGGGCGGAACTGTCGATCTTATGCAGACCAACCAATTATATAAATATAGGGAGTCCGGGTTCGTAAAGCCTGTACTCGGTGACAAGGCCAAAGGAGCCGGTCAGGAAAAAGACATCAGCATAAACCGGAAGGAATACAATTCCGGTCTTAGCTTCTCCGTATCACAGGCACTTGCCGGAACAGAACAGGGATTCGCATATTTCTGGCTGGACAAGCGTTATGACAAGGTTTCATTCGTCGTCGGACCGAGAGACAACCAGAGCTCCAATTCGAGCGCATGGCTTGTCGTGAAAGCGGACAAGAAAACCGTTTATGAAGGAATGGTGACACAGAAAGACCTTGCTAAACAGATAGTTGTCGATGTGAAAGGCGCTTCTCGGCTCGGGCTTATATGCGAATACAGAAACAGCGACTTCCTGGGCGGCATCACATACGGAGTAGTGGATATCAAGGCCTATCCGGAGGGTGCGAGCGTTCCGGCAGCAGGCATTGTCAATCCTAACCGCGACAGAATCGCCAAACTTCCTGACGTATGCCCGCTGATGTCCTCCATCAAGCCATATTCCGTTCGTGGAATAAGTTCAGCAGACAAGACATTGTTCACGGGTGAATCCAGGCACTACACCTTCTCGATGGGCGGAGAAAAGTATTGGGAAGGACTTCTGCTGACCACCGGAAACAAGCTTTTGGGCGACAGGGTGGCTTCTTATGCTGAATTCGACCTTGCTGGCGAATATGACTGGATCAGTTTCGATGCAGGTTGCCTTAGCATGAATCACGTGCTGGATGATGACAATCTCCGCGTATATGCTGATGACAAGCTGATTTTCGACCATACCATATATTGTACATGGCCGAACCAGCACTACGAACTGCCTGTAAACAAATGTCGCACTCTCAGATTTGAGAAATTGGGCAACGGCAAGAACAAGCAGACCATCATCGGAGTCGGCGATATCATCCTCTATCGTGGCAAGCCTGTGCCGAATACGGTATTTGAGCACGACGTGCCTGACTGTCCTCATGATGCGGATCTGATAGACGTCTGCGGAAAACCGTATTTCCACTATGTCGGAAGATATGTCAGCGACCTGACCAATTTTAACATGGCTGACTGCTTCCACGACGGCAGCACCATCACCAAATACTTCCAGATGAAGGACGGCAGACAGATCAACAAAGGATTCATGCTGGAGACCAATATCCCGCTCGGTCTGGAGAATGTGACCGTTATGGATGCGGTATTCATGGCATTGACAGGAGTAGGCTCGACGATAAGCAGCTCAAACGTCTCCGCAGCCACCGGCATCAGCGCAGGCGTATCCGGCACACCGACTGCCAGCATCTTCCTCCTGCTTGAGGACAAGAACAGCAAGCAGGCATCCGCGGCGGCATTCAATCCTTACGGACAGTACGAGAGCTGTACATTCACGGTCGCCAACAGAGTGGAATATGTGGATGCGTTCGATGATGTGTTCCAGAACAAAAGTCCTGAGGCTTTGCTCAATCCTGTGAAACTCAATGTGTTTGCTGACCAGGTTCTCGTAGGGGAGTACTGGCTGGACAACAAGATGCAGCCGCTCACCGTCACGGTTCCGATTTTCAAATGCCACCAGCTGATGTTCTGGCTGGAGTGCGGCGACAAGCGTTCAGGTCAATATGTGTTCTATGACCTCAAACTCAGCAAGGCTCCATGCAATATCCCGATTCCTAAAGAATATACTTCATCTCAGGCTGTCAAAAAGTCGGAAGCGCAGTCCGCGAAGCAGACTGTAGCACAGGAGCCGGCGCCTGAAAGAGTCACAGTAGTCCAGGAGCGCAAACCCGCCAAAAAGGACAAGAAAGACAAGAAGGCCAAGCCGCGGATCGATTGGGAGGTAAGGGCTTATCAATCCAGCAGTTCTGCTGTCAATGAATTCTTGAGGGATGTCAATGCCATGTGGGAAAAGACCGCACAATACATGAAAGGCAACTATGACTTCCCGTCCGCTTCCCAGACATGGGTTCAGAGCAAGGACGGCACAGTATATAAATGCCTGTCATTCATCGGCTCCAACGGCAATCGCCTGTCCATATCTTCCATGATTAAGACCCTTCAGGACCGGATAGCCCAGGGCAAGGATATCCAGTTCTCCATCTCATTGGCAAAAACAGGCGTGGCATCGGCGAGTCTCGGCGTGACCTCGGTTACCAGCATCGAGGACATGGTATATTTCGGCAAGAAGGTCAAGGAAGGATCCAAGGCGTTGGCCCAATGCAACGATGACATTTCAGACTGCGTGGCACTTGCACAGGCTCAGATAGATGCGTTCAATGCGTACCGCTCATCATCCGTGAGCGCAGACGGAAAGACCAGTTCCGACACGGTCCTGATTCTGCGGCCGGAGCCTGGCGACACCGTCCCGGGCAATCTGCAGCAGTTGGAGTATTACAATTTCTGACAAATGGCAGAGTCAGACAATAGTTTTGTGGCGGTCAATGTGGATGAAGCCGCGTTCAGAAAGGTATTTGACCGGTATTATCCACGGATGCTTGCATTTCTGCGTTCATTTCTGCAGTCGGACGACGATGCAGAGGATGTGGCGCAGAATGTATTCGTGAAACTGTGGATGAAAAGAGAAGTGCTGCTCGACCGGGAGTATCTGGATATCTATCTTTTCAGGATGACGGTGAATTTCGCCATCAACTTCTCGAAAGTCCGGAAACGGCACGTGGGCCTGGAAGACATTGACCTTCTTTACGAACTGGATCCGGGACAGGAATTCGATTCACGCAAACGGCTCGACACCATTTTCAAAACCGTATCCGAAATGCCGGAAAAACGACGTGAAGTGTTCATCCTCAGCAGATTGCACGGGATGAGCCATAAGGAAATCGCAGAGAAACTGAATGTTTCAGCCAAAACGGTCGAGAATCACATAAATTTTGCTCTCCGTGAACTGCGGAAGATAAAATATATCATAGTGTTCTTCATATCTATGGTGTTTTCATAAAAATATCAAAAAACTTTTAGGGGATACGCACGGTTTGCATTGTATTATATGCAAAGTCAAAAACCGATTATGACAAACAAAGATTTATACGGCAAATGGACCTCTCAGGAACCGGTCGGGCTGACGGAAGAGCAGCTCGACAGCGCGTATTCTTCCGTAAAAGGCAAGATACACAGGGCTGAGTCCGCTTCATTGTCCATCAAATTGTCAGAAGAGTTGCGTGTCCGCCGCCAGAAAAGGATCATCAGGATACTGTCTGCCGCCATCGCTGCCGCATGCCTGATTCTGCCTGTCGTCATTGTCAATGTCTCAAGACATTCCTACGAGAAAGGCCTTTCGGCTCAGGTCAATGACGAGGCACTGCAGATGCTCGAGTATTCGGCCAATGCAGGGGAAATGCGTCATGTACTTCTTCCTGACTCTACATCTGTCACGCTCAATGCCGGTACCGTGCTGATATGCCCTGCGGAATTCATTGGCGGGATAAGGGGAGTCTATCTCAATGGTGAAGCCACTTTCGATGTGACGAGGAACGAGAAAAAGCCGTTTGTCGTCAGCACTTCCGTTATGGACATTACAGTCCTCGGAACGAAATTCAACGTGTCTTCCTACAGCGACGACGAAAACGTGACCGCCACATTGTGCAGGGGAAGCATTTCCGCATTGACGAAAAATGCGGAGGAACCTGTCGTTCTTACCCCGGGGCAGCGGTTTGTCGTCGAAAGAAGCAGCGGCAACAGTTTCGTGGAGAATGTCAATGCAGATGAAGACGTGGCCTGGGAGAGCGGCCAGCTCTGCTTCCGTTCGAAATCCATACACGAAATCGTGAAAATCATCGAACGCAGATATGCCGTGAGGATTTATGTCACGACAGGAAAATACGACAACGACCTTATAACAGCCAAATTTATCCAAGGATCTACTTTGGACGATCTGATGTTCGCCTTGTGCAAACTCATTCCGGGAATGTCCTATCGGAAAGTCAATGCCAATATCTATATCAGATAATCCGGACAAATTATAATCACATAATCAATAATTTTTATGAAACAATTGATTGCAATGCTCGCTTGCATTCTCTTGTCTTCATCTGTTTCGTCAGGGATTTTTGCCCAGACCCAGAATGTCAGATTCAGTCGGGAACGGATGAAGATATCAGAAGTGTTTTCTGCCATCGAGCAGCAGACGGGCCTGACAGTGGCCTACAATGAAAGCGCTCTGGACCTTTCCGGAGTCGTGTCAGTACCATCGGAGACCAATGTCTCTGACCTTTTGGCCTCAGTATTGAAAAATACAGGCAACTCTTTTTACTTCCATGGCAAGATGATTCTTGTGTTCAAGGAAAAACAGGTAAAAACTTTCACTTATTCCGGAACCGTCGTGGACAAGGCCGGTCCTGTGGCCGGTGCTGCTGTGATGGTGGAAGGAACTGACCAAGTGACAGTTACGGGTGTGGATGGAAAGTTTGCCATAAATGCACCTCAGGGCTCAGTGCTCAAGGTTTCCATGCTCGGCTATAAGGAATTCACTGCTACCGCAGGCCCTCAGACCGACAACCTCAGATTTCTTGTCGAGGAAGACAACAGACTTCTGGATGAGTCAGTCGTAGTAGGTTATGCGTCAATGAAAAAGCGCGACCTCGTAGGTGCTGTGGATCAGGTGAAAAGTGATGTCATCGAGAACAGGTCCAACGGAAACCTTGCCAGGTCACTTCAGGGTGAGATTGCCGGTCTTAACATATCGTTTACTGACAGCAAACCGTCCCGTTCCGCTTCTTTCAATGTCAGGGGAACGACATCCGTAGGCGCTGGAGGTTCTTCACTTGTGCTTATCGACGGCGTGGAGGGAAGTCTGAATTCCATTAACCCACAGGATGTGGAAAGCGTCAGTGTGCTCAAGGATGCCTCATCTACGGCAGTCTATGGTGCAAGAGGAGCGTTCGGAGTAATTCTTGTGACTACCAAGAATCCTCAGAAAGGCCGACCTGTCATCAACTACAATGGTTCAGTTACCGTAAACAGAAGAACCGTCGTTCCTGATGTCATCACAGATGGTCAGGATTGGCTCGACTGGTGGAAAGACTGCTACAATGGATATTACAACGGCTCCAAGTCATTGCTCAGTCACATTGACAGTACTGTCCCTTATAGCGAGGCCATCTACAGCGAACTCGTTCGCAGGAAGAACGATCCGTCTCTCTCCAAGACGACAACCCTGGAAGGAAGCAGCATGTTCGGCTGGGCATATATGGAGTCAACTGACTGGTATGACCTGTTTTACAAGGATTACAACTGGTCCACGGAACATAATCTGTCAGTTTCCGGAGGAGGCGATATGGCAGACTATTATATCTCAGGCCGTTTCTATGACATGGACGGTATCTATAAAGTAGGAAACGAGGATTACAAGAAATATGACCTGCGCGCAAAAGGAACGCTGAAAGTGCGCCCGTGGCTGCATATCACCAACAATATCTCTATGTCGGTCGTGAATCATTATGAACCGAAACATTCGAGAAACAATTTCAATGTGCAGAGAGCCATCAATCACGCTGCCATGCCGCTCTCACCTGTAAAGAATCCGGACGGCTCGTGGACTACGGCAGCTGCCATCTCAGGCTATGCCGCTTTCTCTGAAGGATCTTCTTGGCGCACAAATGATTACATGTATCTTCGTGAGAAGATTTCTGCGGATGTCATCATGATCAAGGATGTGCTCAAGGCCTCTGTGGATTATTCCTACAACTACACTAGCCGCAAGAGAGTCGATGTTCAGAATCCGGTAAAATATTCCAAGAAGCCGGGTGAGGTGCTGCTTGAATCGGCTTCGGCTGGCTCTTCTCGTCAGCAGGTGACCTATTTTACGAGATATCAGGCTGCCAATGCCTATCTGACTTTCAGCCCTAATCTCGGCAAGAACAACAGCCTTACATTGCTTGCCGGATGGAATATTGAAGAGCAGAAATATGAAACGCTCAACGTCTCAAGGTCCGGTATCATCACACCGTCCAAACCGTCATTCTCATTGATGAACGGCACGACCACGGATCCTGTTGCAGGCGGAAATGCCTGGTCTTATGTCGGAGCATTCTACAGACTGAATTACAGTTACAAGGGACGCTATCTTGCCGAATTGAGCGGACGTTATGACGGCTCGTCAAAATTTCCGTCAAACTCCAAATGGGGAATGTTCCCGTCAGGTTCCCTCGCGTGGCGCATATCAGATGAGCCGTGGATGAAATGGGCAGAATCATTGGACAATGCCAAGGTCCGCATCTCAGCCGGCTCTATGGGCAACGGAAACGTGGCTCCATATTCATACACATCCGATATGAGCATCGGCACTGCAAGTGACATTGTCCTGGGCGGAAGTCTGCCGTCATACACTACGGTCGGCAGCATTGTTCCTGTATCATTGACTTGGGAAAAGGCAACTACCTATGATGTCGGCCTGGATTTGGATTTCTTCCGTAACAGACTGTCATTCAGCGGTGATATATACAGAAGGTACACTTCCAACATGTACACCGTCAGTGAATCTCTTCCTTCTGTCTTCGGTACTGCTCCTCCAAAGGGAAACAATGCGGAGATGAAAACTGACGGATTCGAACTGACATTGTCCTGGAGAGACGAATTCAAGCTCTTCGGCAAACCGTTCAGCTACAGCGTGAAAGGTATGCTCTGGGACAGCAAGTCCGTGATTACCAAATATGCCAATGACACAGGTTCCCTCGGTACTCTTAAAGGCTATATCCAGAACGGAGGCTCTCCTTCCTCATATTATGTGGGAATGACATTGGGCGAAATCTGGGGTTATACGGTGGACGGACTGTTCCGTGACCAGAATGACATCGACAACTCCCCGATCCATAATTTCCAGCAGGCTTCGGACAAAGTCACCAGGCCGGGACAGGTTAAAGTCAAGGACCTCGACGGCGATGGCGTCATCAGCCCGGGCAACTTCAAGGTGCACGACCATGGTGACCTCAGGATTATCGGAAACAGGTCTCCGAGATACAATTACGGTATCAATCTCGCAGCGAACTGGAATGGTATAGGCGTGTCAGTCTTCCTTCAGGGAGTCATCCACAAGGACTGGTATCCTGGTTCCGATTCCGGATATTTCTGGGGAAAATACGGCCGTCCGTTCTTCTCGTTCATCCCTTCCATCCACACGGACAGCAAGACCGTGTATAGCGAAGAGGCAAACAACTGGGCCACAGCATATTGGCCAAGAAAGACCACCTATCAGTCCAATGCATCGTACAGCTGGACCAAGGTCTTGGAAATCCCTAACACGAGATATATTCAGAATGCCGGATATCTCCGCGTAAAGAACGTGCAGCTGGACTATACTTTCAATGAGAAACTCTGCAAGAAGATGAGACTTGCAGGCCTGAAAGTTTATCTTACCGGAGAGAACTTGTTCACATTCACCCCGTTGCACAAGTATGCGCCGAATTATGACCCTGAGGGATTGTCCTACGACTCAGATTTCTCTGCGGCAGCTGACGGCTATACCTATCCGGTACTCAAGAGTTTTACATTAGGACTTAACATAACCTTCTAAGAGATTATGAAAAAGATATTGATACCTTTGGCGGTTGCTGCAGCATTGACACTGCCTTCCTGCGAATCATTTCTCACGCAGGAGAACCCCAACAAGATAGAGAGCGGATTCTATTTCAAGGACGAATCATCTCTGGAGATATACACCAACGGCTTCATCAGAAGTTTTGCCACATCCATCAAGAGCTTCATTGACGGCGACAAGAACGCTGATACCCACTCCTGGGATGGCCAGGCCGCATATTTTATGGACAACTATACGGCAGAGGACGCTTCTAACTGGTCCACGTCGAACTGGTCACAGCTCCGCTCCATCAACTATTACCTCGACAATATGCGCAAAGCTTCCGCCTCTGACGCTGTACTCGACCATTATGAAGGAGTCGGACGTTTCTTCAGGGCAATGTTCTATTTCTCCAAGATGAAGACTTTCGGTGCAGTGCCGTGGTATGACACTACCATTGACCCGACGGACAAGGATGCATTATACAAAGGACGCGACAGCCGCGAATTCATAGCCTCCAAGATACTTGAAGACCTGAACTATGCCTGCGAACATTGTTCTGACGACTCCAAATACAGAATCCGCGCCTCGTACATCCACAAATACGTCGCTCTCGCGCTGAAATCCAGATTCTGCCTGTATGAAGGGACAATGCGGAAATATCATTCCGACGACCCTTCCACCGGCAAGCCTTGGACCAAGGATGAAAGTTCAATGTACCTGGAACAATGTATCAAGGCGTCTGAGGAAATAATGAATTCCGGCATCTATTCGCTTACTGACAATGCCGCTTCGCGCAAGACCCAGTACAGGGATATGTTTACCAATGCAGATGCCTGCGGAGTTTATGCCAATGAATTCATTTGGGCCCGTGACTACGACTTGGATTTGCAGGTCACCTATGCCATAAATGACTATATGGTAAATCCTCAGCACGCGAACTATGCTTTTACCAGGCAGTTCATCAATACTTATCTGATGACTGACGGTACGCCATTCACGACCAAATATGCTGATTATAACAGTGTTGACTTCATTAACGAGTGTAAGGACAGGGATTACCGTCTCGCACAGACCATCAGGACACCGGGCTTTACAAGAGACGGCGGCAAGACTTCATGGGCTCCTGACGTGAAATTCTCCAAGACTGGTTATCAGCCGGTAAAATGGCTTACGGATGATTCTTCGAAGGACAACAATACTGCTGCCATCGCTACGGATGTTCCGCTGATGCGTTATGCTGAAGTCCTCCTGAACTATGCCGAGGCCAAGGCGGAGTTGGGCCAGATGACGGAAGATGTCTGGAACAAGACCATTAAACCGCTCAGGGAACGCTCCGGTGTCAAAAGCATTTATCCGACAGCGGCAGACCCTTATATGGCTGAATATTTCCAGAATAAGGTGTCGGATCCGTTCATCCTGGAAGTGAGAAGGGAAAGAGGTATCGAACTGACTATGGAAAATGTCCGTTTCTATGACATTGTCAGATGGCATCAGGGAGAATTATTCGCCCGTCCGTGGATGGGACTGTGGATTTCATCCGTGGATACGCCGCTTGACCTGAATGGCGACGGTACACCGGAAACACTCGTGACGGCAGATGTCAAGAAGACCTCTACATTAAATATGCTGATGATAGACGCGGCATCTGAGGCCGGGCACAAACTGTCTGAGGGAACTCATGGAAATATCCTCCCTGCGACAGCACTTCAGCGCAATTGGCACGACTACAAATATGTGAAGCCGATTCCTAAGACGGCAATCCAGGAGAATCCGGCATTAAGCCAGAACCCTGGTTGGGATAAAGTGGATAAGAAAAACTAAAGAGATATGAATAGAACAATATATGGATTGTTGTCAGTGGCGGCAACGCTCTTGACAATGAGCTGTTCCAGCGAGTCTTCTCTTTTCCAGAGAGAGAACGATGTCGTCACTTGTGACTGCTCCGAACAGATTATCAGCCAGTCGATCAAATGTGACGGCAAATGGACTTCAGACTGCTCAGGAACTGAATGGGTGAAGATTTCTCCGGAAAGCGGTGAAGGTGACGGAAAGTATTACAGTACCTATGATCTGCATATCGGCTACAATGTCGGTGCAGCCAGGGAAGCCACAGTTTATCTGATCTATGACGGCAAGAAATATCCTGTGACAGTAAAACAGGGCGAGTGCGACTTCGCTTTCGAGGCTCCTACCGTCTCGGGTGCGCTGTTTGACGGAAAAGCATCTGAGGCAGTACTTCATTTGCCTTATGTAAAGGCCAATGGGACAGAATCTTACGAAATTTCATGTAATGTCGTTTCTGACAATGTGAAGGGTTTGTACGTGGAAACTAAGACATACAGTTCATTCAACAAAGGTGCCGGAGTGCTGGATATACCGGTTATGGGAACCCCTGATGCTGAAGGAAATGTGAAGTTCGTGGTTTTCGCAAACGGAAAGTCCGTAGGGGAGTGTGAGTTGACGGTGTTCGATGCGGCCGGAGGTAAGCCTTCAGGACTCGATGTAGGCTGGAATTTCTATCTCCTGAATATTCCTGCTGCCGATTTGAGGGGCTCAGATTACGATTACAGCTGGACAGCCGATGCTGCACATTGGCCAGGACAGCCTGTTCCGTCCTCGGATCACAAAGTGTATCCGAATATCGGAAACAAGAAGGCATACCTCACTGCTGAGTGCAAGGCGCCTACAGATTTTACATTCAATCCTTCCGTTCAGATCAAAGGCTTGGTGCTCAATGACTATTTTATGGCTGTAGTTCCTGTCATGAACATCACACCTGACGTCAAAGTTTCAGTGGAGGCTTCATTCGGTGCGGCCGGTTCTGCCGCCGGTGTATTCTCGTTGGAGTATTCAGAGAATGGTACTCAATGGAAAGCGGCTCCGGGCGCACGTGATACGACTATTTTCAAGGAAACTGGAAAATATCATTATTACGTATCCCGTGACAATACTTCAGCTACCCGCAAGACCTATGACAAGGCTACTGACCAGAGTTACAGGAAATATACCTTCCCTCTCGAGGGCATTGAGCCGATAAAGAGCGGCAATATGTATTTCAGGCTCAGAGTGTCAATGAATGTACGTGCGGCTGCCAGTGAAAAGACATACGCAATCGCCGCGAATAAGTGGTGCGATTTGAAAGGACTGGAAATCAATATGGTGAAAGGAGAATGATTATGAAAAAAATGACTTCAATTATATTATTTGCGGCCGGTTTGGCTATGCTGTCCGGGTGTCTTGAAATAGAGACACCTGAAAACTGGACAGAGAAGCCTGAGACGGAGAAGACAGCTGTCTATAAGGTCGTTGCGCACAGGGGAGGCTCGGCTGAGTGCAAACTCCCCGACAGTTCTGTAGCTTCACTGAAATATGCCATCAGTCAGAACTGCTATGCTTCCGAGACGGATATTGTTCTTACCGGAGACAAGGATATCTTGATCTGTCATCCTGACGGAAACGGACTGGTGAACGGCCTCGATCCCGCTACGCATACGGTGGCTGAAATCAGAGCTGCTGGAAATTTGTCTAATGGTGAGCCCATACCGACATTGACGGATTTCCTCAAAATCGTGATGGACAAGAAGCTGAACCCGAATGGCATGAAACTCTGGCTGGATGTGAAGCGCTTTGCGGATGCTGATCGTTCCATCAATGCCTGTCTGAGAGCTTCTGTGATCATTTCAGGAGCCAATGCCCAGAACTATTGCGAGTTCCTGATACCTACCGGAGAGGATATATTTATGGCGGTACGCGACAAGGTAATCAATGATTACAAAATCAATATAGCCTGGATGACATGTACGAAACCTGCAAAATATGCGGATCCGAAAGATTATGGCAAGGTATGGGCTCAGCTGGCTTACCGCAAGATTCTCGGTGACAATCCTGAGAGTTCATATCGTCCGTTGGATTATTTCAATGCCGGTCTTCCTCTTAGTATCTACGGAGCAGATGATGACAAGACCATAGCTGATGTAATACAGTATTATCCTAAGCTCAAGGCGATCTTTACGAACTATCCCGCGAAACTGATATCCAAACTTAGAGAGCAGAAATACATTGACTGATAATTTTAAAACGGCTTCTAAAAAATTCCCCTGCACCGGTTGTGGCGCAGGGGATGATTTTTTTTTATCAGTTGCCGGCGAATGTCACTGTCGCAACGGAGCTTATAGTAATTGTTTTTGTGTCAGGGTCAGTTATATATACGAGAAATGTTGCTTCTTTGTCCATTTTCTTATAGTACTGGCCAGATACTGTCATCGTCAGAGTAGGAGACGATGTGCCGCTTATGATATATTTGCCTTTTTCATCATTCACGTTTACATCTTCTTCAAATCCGTAGTACATGACACTTTGTATTCCGTTTTCCGGATTTGTAATTATCTGTGCTACGCACCAGGTATATGTCGCATTTTCCAAAACAGGATCCAGTTCTACTGACAAACTGAATGGAACACCGTCTTTCGCGGAAACATTCTTTGGCTGAGTCTTGATTTTCGGGGCCTTTTCACAATAGTACATTCCCTGGACGCGGCTACTTTCGTTGCCCGGAGTCATTAGCCAGCTGATACTTTTAGAGGTTATATTACTGTTGAAAATTTTTAAGACGCGATTCTCGCCAGGATTGTTCAAGTAAGAGAACTGGTTGGCATTCATATCGACTGCATCAGTGATGTCAATGCTCTTGAGCTTATTGCCATTGAGCTGCAATACTTTAAGTTTGCTGCATCCTTTCAGGTTGATTTCTGTGAGTTCATTGTCCGAGAGATACAAATAGGTGAGATTCGGGAAAATGCTGGCGTCAAATTTCTTCAATTTGTTTTCTTCCAACGAGATGGACTCCATGTTGTCATGCTTTCCAAAAGTTATATTTGCTATCTGGTTGCTTTCCAAATCAAGCTTTTTCAAGCTGACGCAGTTACTCAAGTCAATTTGCGTCAGTTGACATTTATTGGCTATGAGCTTTTGAAGTTTCGTGAGCTTGCTGACGTCCAATGTCTTCAGGTTCTGGCAGCCGGAAAGGTCCAGATATTCAAGATTGTTCAGGAATTCCAGTCCTTTACATGACTCAAGATTCTCTTTGTAGGTGTTAGGCATCGAAAATGATGTTATCTTCGTTACTTCCGCATACATGATCTTGTCCGAATCCTCAATCAAATTCTCATACTCCAATGCAGCTGCAAAAACATAGTCAAATTTATCGGTAATGTCTTGATTCACTGTTACATTGCAGCTTCCTGTAACAAATCCGTCTGGAATAGAGGCTGAAATTGTCGTGGTTCCGTATTTCTTGGCCGTTACCATGCCGTTTTCATCTACGCTTGCAACTTCTTCATTGTCAGAATGCCACACTAACGTGGACAGGATTTTTTCCTTCTTGGTAGCATTTTCAGGAAGCGCAGAGACGCTCAGCTGTTTAGTCTCTCCTGCATTGATCATAAAAGAAGTAGGCTCGATGGTTATGCTTATTATAGCTACCTCCTCTGCTTTTTCTTTCTTGCAGTTTACCAGCAGGGGGATTGTCAATGCTATGATAAGCATGGTGGATAAAACTCGTTTCATAGTGTCCTTGTTTTAAATTGTTATTTGATATTTATTTGGTCTAAGTTTAGATTTTGCCAAAGATACACACGAAGTGGCGCGAAACAAATACGTAATTCTACGTATTTTCGCCATTTGACAGTCGTTTTATGATGCGTACGTATATGTGAAATTTCGGCGTATTTTTACAAATGTGGAATAAAAAACTGGATTCTAATGAAAGATTTTCACGATTGAGGCGTATATTAGTAACATGAAAATAATAATTTGCCTCAGATTAAGAGCAGATTTTCGAGGATAGATCTGTTTTCGAAGAAGGAGTGTGCCGGTGGCACATGACTGATGAGAAAAAAGATATAGACCGAAAAGATACCTTAAGATGATGCAGGTTATTTTTTGAAGGTTACTTAGTAAAAGAAAAACAAATATAATCATGAATACTACTTTAATTATTGCTGTCGTTGCAGTGCTTGTGGTGGCTGTTGTCGTAATCGTCTTGAATAAGGCCAATGCCATGGTCAAGGGCGAACTGTCGAAGAAGGAAAACGAAATCCGGGAACTGACCGGAAAACTTGCGGAGCGTGACGCCGACCTTATACGCAAGGAGTCGGAAGTGCGTACTGCTGAGGCTCTTAGAGAGAGCGAGAGGAAGCAGCACGAACAGGCTTTGCTGGAGGTGAAAAGTAGTCACGAGAAGTCATTGGCCGAACTGAAAGCCGGGCAGGAAAAGGCTATAGAGGCAGCTAAAACAGCATTGGCCCTCGAAAATGAAAAGATTCTCAAGGCCAGGGAAGAGACTCTCAAGAAAGAGGCAGCCGAGACAATGAAGAATATTACCGGAGGACTGGACCAGACTATAAAAGGAATGACCGAGGCGTTTGAGGCACAGAAAAAGACGCATACGGAAGAGAGTTCCGCCATCAAGACCCAGTTCAATGAGACTGTAAAACATCTTAAGGAGCAGACTGAGGCGATCGGCAACCAGGCCGAGGACCTGGCCAAGGCGCTTAAGGGGCAGAACAAACTCCAGGGTAATTTCGGAGAGACAATTCTCGAGAATATTCTCAAGGAACAGGGTTTTCGTGAAGGAACTGATTATGAATCAGAGATTTGGCTGCGAGACAAGAACGGTGGGCTTATCCGTAACGATGAGACAGGCAAACGTATGCGTCCGGATTTCGTGCTGCACCTCCCGGATGAGACTGATATTCTTCTGGATTCGAAAATGTCTCTGCAGGCGCTTACTGACTATCACAAAGCCGAAACGGACGAGGCACGTGAGGACGCTGCAGTCAGGAATCTCGAGTCAGTGAAGAATCATGTCAAGGAACTTATCAGCAAAGAGTATCAGAAATATGTGGTCGGCCGAAAGACATTGGACTTCGTGATTATGTTCATTCCGAATTACGGGGCATGGCAGCTGGCAAGGATGAAGGAACCCGCCATCTTCAACTGGGCGTTGGAGCACAATGTGCTGATTACCACCGAGGAAACGCTTGTCCCGTTCCTGCGCCTTATCCATGGGGCATGGCTGCAGAAAGCTCAGATGGATAATATCGAGGAAATCGTAAAGGCTGCTCAGGACATGGTAGAGCGGGTGGGCATTTTCTGCAGGTGCAATGCTGAGCTTGAAGGTAAACTCAAAGGCGTGCTCAAAGGATTTGAGGAGAACACCAGGCGTCTTGTGGACGGTAACCAGAGCATTGTGAAAGCGGCGGAACGAGCTATCAGCCACGGCATCGCTGCCCCGACCGGCAAGAATGCATTGCCGCAGGTCAATCTCATTCCGCTCCCGGAATCCTCGATTCCTGAAGAATAGAGAAGCGGGGGAGAGTTCAGAAACAATAGTTGGTGCCGAGGGATATCCAGAACGGGTCGCCGATGCCTTTGTTGAAGTTGTGGGCAATCTCGGCGGAGGCGATGAAGTTCTGATTCCAGGCAAGTTTCAAACCGAATCCGCCGGTGCTGATAAACTGGCTGGCCATATTGCGGATATATTTCTGTGCGTTTTCCGGTTTGTGACCTGCTGCTACAGCCAATGCCTGGATTTCCGGCAGTGCGCTCATCTCACCGACACGGTAAGGCTGCACGATCATTCCGCAGTCGAAGAACGGATTGGCGGCTATGTAGAAATTCTGTTTCAGAAGTCTGAAATCCACAAACTTGATACGGAGTTCGAAGTTGCCCCAGAGGTAGCCGTCGCCGATCAGACGGTTGGCATGCGTGCCTCGGATCGTGTTTGAACTGCCGAGCCCTTCTGACATCATCTGCTTGAGAACCAGAGCTGAAATGTTCTGCTGCATGTAGAAAGGCGTTTCTCCGGCCAGGCTGCCCTGATATGCCAGGTGGTAGGCAAAGACGGGATCTCCGACTTTGAATCCGAACGGAATGCTTACATAATGGCGGAAATGTGCGTTCAATTTCAGATAATTGAATCCGTCTCCGAATACGTCCGGGGAGCCATTGACATAAAATTCAGCCCATAAGCCCTTGTTCGGTGCTGTCTCGAAATCCCTGCTGTCATAAACCAGTCCGGCCTTGATTTCCAGTCTGCTGCCACCTTTTGCCTCGGACTCCTTGATTACGCCGAACTGCTTGTAGTGATGGTAGAGCGTGGATGAAGCGTCGTAACCGTATTTCTTCTCGTTGATGTCTTTCATCCGGAAATTCCAGTAGCTCAGACCTCCTGCCCACTGAAGATGTTCTGTTATATTGCCCTGAAAATCAGCAAGAACGCGTATGATGTCACGGTCAGTGTAGTAGTAGGAGACTTTCTTGAGCGGATCAATGCCCATAGTTCCGAAAAATGCCGCATCTGCTGCCGGAATCGTTCCGTCAGAAATCTGTGACGCGTATGACTTGTTTGAGATCAATGAATTGAAAACCGGAGTTGCAGCGCCGTTGAATCCCCAGAAACTGTATAGCGGGTCATCTATATAGGTGAAACTCACCGATGACCTGACTTTGGGAATCAGAACTCTGCTGTCGTATGACATGAACAGTCTCGTTCTGCCTTTCGTGAAATGAGAAGCCTCGTAACTTATCTTATCCCTGTAGTTAGGGTATGTAGAACCGTCTCCATAATTATAGAGGTCGCCGAAAACGCCGTATTGGAAGCCCATGTCGGAAGAAAACGTGAGACATGGCAGGATGCCGAATCCCCATCCCGTTTTCTTCTCTGAAGGACTTTTTCCTGCTTTCTGATTTTTCTCTGTTCTATTGACGTTGCCGGCATAAATATCCGAAGGCGCGTTGCCCATAATAACTGCTGTCAATGCAATCAATATCGCTTTTCTCATCACTATTTGTGTCGTAATCGGCTGCAAAGATAAATCAAATCTTATGAAATTTGAGTTCGGCATCGAATTATTGGCGGATTTTATGTAAGTTTGCAAAATATTATTGATAAAATCTATGGCTCTGCTTATAGCTTACCTGCTCGGAACACTCGGTATTTCGTTCCTTTGCTCACTTCTGGAATCGGTGTTGATGTCAACTCCGCTATCGTTCATAACAATGAAAAAGGAGCAAGGCTACAAACCCGCTGAGAAGTTTTTCAAATTCAAATCGGACCCGGACAGGCCATTGGCTGCGATCTTGTCATTGAACACGATAGCGAACACATTAGGCGCTGCGGCAGTGGGCCGCCAGGCGACGATTCTCTTCGGAAGCACCTGGTTCGGAATTATCTCAGCATTGACCACATTGCTCGTGCTGGTGTTTTCTGAGATTGTGCCGAAGACAATCGGAACGACATATTGGAAGAATCTGATGGGCTTCGTGACATCGGTCATTTCTTTTCTGATGGTGCTGATGTGGCCGCTTGTGATTATGGTCCAGTTGATTACCAAGATGTTGAGTAAGAATGATGACGAGGCGACAGTCAGCAGGGATGAAGTGACTGCCATGGCCAACATAGGTGCGGAGGAAGGAGTGATAGATTCTGACGAGAACAAGGTCATCCAGAATATCATGAAACTGGACAATGTCCAGGCCTGCGATGTGATGACTCCGAGAATCGTGGCGATGACAGCGCAGGAGAACATGACATTGAAGAACTTCTACAAGAACGAGACATATCTGCATTTCTCCAGGATCCCGGTCTATGCTGACTCACCGGAATACATTACCGGCTACATTCTCTTGAGCGATGCCCTCGAAGGACTTGCTGACGATGAGTTCGACAAGAGGCTGGTGGAGCTGAAGCGCCCGATTTCATTCTTCAAAGAGGAAGACTCGTGCGGTCATATCTGGGAGGAACTGCTCAAGAAGCACGAGCAGATGGCTCTCATCATTGACGAATACGGCTGTTTCCAGGGCATTATCACCCTTGAGGATATCATTGAGACCATCCTCGGTCTGGAAATCATAGATGAGAATGACCAGGCAACTGACATGCAGCAGTTTGCCCGCGAGCGCTGGGAGCGCCGCCAAAAAAGATTCCGCCCTATCGTCCTTCCGAAAGAAGATTCTAACGAAGAAGAGAGCGGAACCCGTGACTAATCTTTGTCATTCAACGTCTGTTTCAATTCCATTCCGACAGATCGCCATGAAGGCATCTTCGGCAGAAATCAGATAATTGCTGCGATGACGTGGAAAACGTCAGTTGAAAGGTCGGACTTGGATTTTCTGGTATCAATTCATATATTTGTCTTTTATGAGCGATAGAGAATACATAAATTCTTTCTCGGATTTTCTTTTCTGGGATGTGGAAAAGGATTCCATAGATTTGGAGTCCAATGCGCCTTTTGTGGTAAGCCGTGTCCTGGAATTAGGAAGATTCAATGACTGGAGGCTTTTGGTCGGCAAATATGGAATTCCACGCATAGCTGAAATCGCCCAAAATTTGCGGACTTTAGACCCAAAAGCTCTTTCATTCATTTGTGCGCTGACTTCCATCCCTAAAGAATCATTCAGATGTTACACTACGAAACCATCTACCCAAACACAATTGATCATATAAGATGCAAATTTCATCTTTCAGTATTTTGAAATTAATATATAATTGGTTAATTTTGAGAATATTAACTAATAATCAATTATATTATGCCAAAAGATCTGATGAAGTATGAATGCCTCAGATGCGGATGGATTTATGATCCGGCTGAGGGAGATCCCGATAGCGGGATAAAACCTGGTACACCTTTCAAAGATATCCCGAATTCGTGGAAATGCCCGGTATGCGGCGCATCGAAATCCGATTTCGCTCCATATCCGGAAGACTGATAAACTCAAGAAAGTCGATCGCGCCATGCGGTCGACTTTCTTTAAGTCATTTCTGTCTTACAAAATGTACAAATCTGTCTTACAAAATGTACAAATCTGTCTTACAAAATGTCTAAATCTTTCTACAAAATGTTCAAATCCATGCAAAATTAATAAAATCCTCATTATTGCATGAGGTCACTTTTGCGCCATTTGATTATCTTTGCGTGATGTTCGTCATTAACGTCATGCAGGACATCATAATCAAATAAAACATATATCAAACCATAACCGGATGATACACAAAGGATTTTTCAGGAAGGCTCTCGGAGCATTGACAGTTACATTGACATTGGGAATCTTTGCGGAAACAACAGCCTCTGCGGATGAGGGGATGTGGCTGCCGTCGCTGATTTCTGAGCGGATAGGGGATATGCAGAGCAAGGGATTCCGGCTCTCTGCTGAAGACATTTACAGCGTGAACCAGGCATCGCTTAAGGATGCGGTCGTGCTTTTCGGACGCGGATGTACCGGTGAAGTCGTCTCTGCGGAGGGACTGCTTCTGACCAATCATCATTGCGGATACGGCCAGATTCAGAAGCACAGCAGCGTGGAACATGATTATCTGCGGGACGGATTCTGGGCATTGACCCGAAACGAGGAACTTCCGAACAAAGGGCTGACTGTCAGCTTCTTGGAAAGAATGGAGGATGTTACTTCGCGAGTTTTGGAAGGGGTGACCCCTGCATTGACAGAAAGCAAAAGGGATTCCATTGTCAAGGCCAATACTGTGCGGCTTGTTAAGGAGGCGACATCAGAGGGCAGGGGACTGCGCGCTACGGTCGAGTCGCTTTACTACGGGAACCAGTATTTCCTGTTCCTCTACCGCGAATACAGTGATGTGCGTCTGGTAGGTGCGCCGCCATCTTCTATCGGAAAGTTCGGCGGGGATTCTGACAACTGGATGTGGCCGCGCCATACGGGCGATTTCTCCATTTTCCGCATCTATGCCGACAAGGACAATAATCCGGCTGAGTATTCTGAGGACAATGTCCCGTACACACCTAAGAAGTTTTTCAAGATTTCGCTCGGAGGTGTTCAGGAAGGCGATTTTACTTTCGTGTACGGCTTCCCGGGAAGGACTCAGGAATATATCATGTCTGAAGGAGTGAGGTATGTGTCGGAGGTGTCTGACCCTGCAAAAATTGCATTGAGGACAATGCGGCTCGACATTCAGAGAAAGTATATGTCTCAGAGCCAGAAGGTCAGAATCCAGTACTCTTCGAAGACCGCCGGTGTGGCCAATGCTTGGAAAAAATGGCAGGGCGAGATGAAGGGAATTAACCGTCTGGGTACTGTAGAGGCAAAACGCGAATATGAAAAGAGGTTCGCCGAGTGGGCGGCAGGAACTGAGTATAGCACCATACTTCCGCGTCTGGATTCGTTGTATAGGGCATTGGAACCTTATACCTTCGCAAAAGAGTATTATAGCGAGACGGCTGCGACTGTGGAGCTTTGTCGTTTTGCGGCTTCTGTTGCCCAGGAGATTGCCCGAGGGGACAATGAGAGTGCAGCGTCCATGTCAGAGGCTTTCTTCAAGGACTACTGTCTTTCCATTGACAAAGAGTCTTTCGTGGCGACTATGAGCGCTTTCGTCAAAGATGTTCCCGCTAAGTTCCATCCGGAATATATGGAAGGGGAGTTGGCCCGTTACGGAAGTGTCGCCAAATGGGCAGATGCATTGTTCGGCGAGTCTGTTTTCGCAGACGCTGAAAAGGTCGCAAAACTTGAGGCGGCAGATTCCTTGGCTATGCGTTCTGACCCGGCGGTAAGGTTCGCCAATGAATTCAGAAAATGGTACGGGAGTGACGTATATCCTTATGAGAGGCGTCTGAATCAGGAGATTACGCTGCTTTACAGGGATTACATGAGGGGGCAGATGGCGTTTGAGCCGGAAAAGTCCTTCTTCCCGGATGCAAACCTCACTCTCAGAGTGGCTTACGGAAGCATTGCCGGATACGCTCCTGCTGACGGAGTCTATTATGAGCCTGTTTCCACGCTCGAAGGCATAATGGAAAAGGACAATCCTGAGATTTTCGACTATAACATTCCACAGCGGCTGCGCGATATCTATGCCGCAAAGGACTATGGTCAATGGGCGATTAGCATGGCAAATGGCAAGAAGACCGTACCGGTCTGCTTCATTGCCACCAACCACACCTCAGGCGGCAATTCTGGAAGCCCTGTAATCAACAAGGACGGCAACCTGATCGGTCTGAATTTCGACCGCGTATGGGAAGGCACGATGAGCGACATCGTCTTCGACCCTGACTACTGCCGCAACATCTCGCTCGACATCCGTTATGTCCTGTTTACCATTGACAAACTCGCCGGCGCAAGCCATCTGCTGAACGAAATGGTGTTTGTGAAGTAGGAGCCTCAAAATCGTAGGTCTTGAGTTTCTCAAGCGACTTCCGCGCATCCCTGACAAGCCCGTCCGAAGAGATGAATTCAGTGTACATCATATTTTCATCTTCTGATGATTTTTCAAACTCGAAAAGTTAGTAATTTTTCATCGTCATTTCGTGAGCGTTTCGTGAAAGAATGTTAAAAGTGCAATCCCCCACAGACATCGCTCATCTGCGGGGGATTGAATACTATGTATATGTCCAGACTGTGTTTTTGACGCGAATCTGCGTTACTGAACCTGGAAATATTTGTTTGTTCTGTATATGCTGCCGTCCGAATTATATGATATTATCTTGAAATTACGGTACTGTCCCGTAGTGTTTGCAGTCAAATTGACGTTAACGTGCATTTCTGCGCCATCGTCAACAACAGGGGTGAATGATACGAATGTCTTCATTTCTTCCGCAGTGTATTGAGGTCCGACCTCTCCGCCAATATCTTCGCTCTTCAAGTCAGCAAGTTTCAATGCGTGTTCAATCAGTGCATTCTGCAGGTCTTCAGGAATGTTCTTCATTGTTCCTGCCGGGTATTTAGTGCCATCGATTACGATGTTTGAGAAATGATACAACTGCAATGATACTACGGTATTTCCAAATCCCGGTTTTTCGGCTTCCGGATAATTTGCTCTTACCACATATTCAAATGTGTGTGTCTCTGTTTCTCCCGCAGGGTTTGCTGCCTGAGTGAAAGAAGATTCTGCTGAGCCGTCCTCTGTTTTTACAATAAGCTTGAACGATTTGGTTCTGGACGAACTGTTCTCCGGAACAGTAATGCTGACAATGCCTTCCTTGCATACGGCTGCTGCCCCTCCGCAAGAAATGGATATACCATATTTGCTGTCAGCAACGTAAGAATCGACATCTGCTCCCGTTACCGTTGTCCCGTCAACCTTCAGTTCAAGGGTGGCGGCTTCAACCGTTTCTCCTTTATAGGATATTTCTCCTTCAAATTTTGGCGTGAGCGTCGGCGTAATCACAGGGAGTCCTTTGCCGGGGTCCTGGTGGACACTGATGAAATTTCTTGAACGGATACCCTTGTATTCCATATAAACTTTGCAAGAACGGTCCGAAGTGGATTTGTTTTTGGCAATCGTTATCTGAAGGTTGTAATTATTGGTGTTTTCCCAATCGGCTACAGCCCAATCGGAAGCATCGCTGCCGTCAGGATTGACGCTCACAAGGACGCAGTCTTCCGGAGTCATTGTGACAGGCTCTCCTCCATAAGTGGCGGTGGTAGGACCGAGATATTGAATATGCTGATTCATGTCCACATTCTGAGGCGCAGGCGAGGCGCTGCCATTGGGATAGAAAACGACATCCTCTGCTGTTGATTGGAATACTCCCTTGTCAAGGTTGAGCGCGATATTGTGTATTGTGCCGGCCTTGAATTCCTTCTCTTTTGAAGACTCGAAACTGTATGTTCCCTTGTCGGTAGTCACCACATAAGTGCAACCCGTTGTTTTCGCAGGGCAAACTCCCATATATATGCCGGAAGCATCATCTTTGCCCGTTACGCCCTCCAAATTGTAGGCAGTGCCCAGATTTACCGTGACTGATGATTTCTGGTCACCGGCAATGAATGCGCGGGATTCTCCGTTCCAAGGCTGTACGACAACCCACAATCCACTGATCTTGGCATTCTCAGAGGTTGTGAGAGATACTGATTTTACAGCATCGGTAGAGCCCTTGGAAGAGTAGATGATAAATCTTACCATTGAAGATTGCATAGTCATTGCAGCAGAATAACTTGTTTGAGCCCCAAGCTCAATTGGGGATACTCCTGTAAGGGCAATCTTGTTGGCCGAAACGTCCACTTTTCCGGCTTCTGTCTGAGTTTGTATGGGAGCAATCGGGAAATTTATTGTAAGGCCACCATCATTTCCGCCGGCTGCTCCGACTTTGGGATAGTAAGGCAGGAATTTGCTTGCAGTCTCGGCTACGCTGCCTGTAAAACTGGCCGTTCCGTCTGTTCCGAGGGTGAACGATTCTGCATTATTGTTGCTGCCTTTGTTGTCGGCGAGTCCGAAAACAGCAGCTTCACCAGTGGCCCAGTGCAGTCCTTTGCCATCTTGCCATGTAGCCTTGGAGACTGCTCCATTTGTATTTTCGTCGTTGATTTCGGTTTCTACCCGAACTTCAATAGTCCTTGTCTTACCGGGGACAATAGTGTCCTCAATCCTTTCTGTGCAGGCAACAAAAACAGTTGTTGACAGAAGTGCTGACAAAATAATTGATGTGTTCTTTTTCATAAGCCAATCCTCCTATTCAAATTCATCATCATAAACATTGGACAAGCCTGAAAAGTCAGCACTTGAATTGGAACTGTCGTTCCATTTTCCGGTCATAGATTGAGCAAAGCCGAGTTCGACATCCAGGTTCTGAACCAGGATCTCCGGGGAAATGTAGGTTTTCCCACCCAATAAGTGATTCTTTCTCATTTTCGAGTTATATTATATGGTTATTGTTTTTTCTGATATACGCGCACCCAATCGACAAACATTGTAGCGCTGTCACCGTTGTTCGGAAGGGCAGTTATGCCTTCGGGCTGAAGGATGCCGGTGAAATAGCCGCCGACAGCAAGGTTCAGGATTATGAAGAAATCGTGGTGGAAATAGTATCCCACACCCCAGTCATCGTCTTTGTTTACGATGTCCATTTCATAATAAGGGGAAACATTCGGATGAAGATCCCTGTCGAGATACATTTTCACGGACTGTGGAGTCCAAATCAGTGTGTATGTGTGGTAATTTCCGTCTTGAATGCTATAGGAATTCGTAGTGGAGCGCGCATAATTGGGATAAGCGCTTCCTTTGTAGTATCCCCAATGGCAAGCTCCGTTGAAGAAACGGTCTTGTGTACCGTTCTTGATGCCTTCCGCATTGCCCATTTCCATAATGTCGATTTCACCGCAACGTGGCCACGAGTTGGTCTGAAAGTCCGCTCCAAGAAGCCAGAATGCCGGCCAAAGACCATTGGCTGTACGTGGAAGACGTATCCTTCCCTCCACTTTGCCATAGCAGAATTGGAAATGTCCGGATGTGTTCAGGCGTCCGGACACGAAAGCTTTGCCGTTTCGTTGTTCACGCTTTGCAGTAATTTTGAGGGCTGAATTGCCGTATTCGGAATCTTTTCCCAATGAAATTCCGCTCTCGTCATAATATTGCAGTTCGGCGTTACCTCCTCCGTTTCCATTGACTTCAATGCGCCATTTCCCGGTGTCAAGAGAGTTTGAGTCGAACTCGTCGGACCACATCAAAACATAGCCTTCCGAATCGGGAGTCTGTTCGTTTTCGCCCGGTTTGTTTTCGTCGGGTTTGTTATCGTCAGGCGTCTCGGTTTCAGAGCCGTTGCCTTCCGAGTCAGGCAAGACCGGTTGTCCAATCTTGGTCGAGCATCCACAGCTGACCATAAGGAAAAATGCCATCAAAAAAGCCGCGAGTATGCGGGGAGTTGTAGGGAATGTCCCTTTTTGTTTAGAGTGCATAATGATTATCAGTTTTATGTTCTGTTTGACCGATACAAAAGTATTTGTAAAATTCTTAAGATTGAATATATTTGTACTCACAAAAACTCAACAGCTCATTTTCATAAACTCACATCTTGGATGGTGAATGAATTTGAGTACAGAATTACAGAATGTTGACACTATAACACATAATCATAGACGGAAAGATGAACTACAACAGAACAATGCTGGTGATTATACTCACCGTCGCCCTATTTGTTGAGGGAACAATCGCGGCACATAACCCTTCAGTCAGATATTTCAGGAAAGATGTTTATCACGCGGCTACCCAGAATTGGGACGTGGCCTGCACTCCGGACAGGTTTACATTCTTTGCAAATAATGACGGCGTACTTATGTTCGACTCGGGGGAGTGGACACTTTTTCGCAACCGCAACAGAACAAATGTCCGTTCGCTCTACTACGATCGTGATAATGCCGTTCTTTATGTCGGTTCTACGAATGAACTCGGCAAGATTGAATTTGGATTGGATTGTCGTGAGGCTCCGGTCTATCGTTCGATGCTTGATACGCTCGATGTGACAGCCACTGAAATTTGGAGTATTGGCAAAATCGGGGGAAAAGTTTGGTTTCAGGACGACAGGCACATATACCTGCTTGATGGCAATGCTGTCAGAGTCTATGGTTTTGACAAAAGAATCTATTGCGCGTCTGTAATTGATGACAAACTCTACATCTATGTCAGTGGTGAGGGTTGTTTGTATTTCAATTCAGGAAGGTTTGAAGCCATCGAAGGAACGGAGTCTTTGAGAAAGAAGAGGGTGTGCGCGATTATGAAAATTGGCGACAATCTTGGTTTCGTGACGAGGCTTGACGGTGTTTTTATTCTTGATAGCGGTAAGCTGGTAAAGAAAGAGTATCCCTTTTCTTCCGAGCTTGGGAACGATAAAATCTATACGGCCGCCACTGACGGGGAGAACATTGCTTTCGGAACAGTCACTAACGGCGTCTTTATCTACAACAACAGGAGTGGTGAGTGGTATAATTTGAATACAGATTCCGGTTTGGGGAACAATACTGTACTTAGTTTTCGCTTTGATGAACAGAAGAATATATGGGCCGGGCTTGACAACGGTGTTGCACATATAAACCTGTCTGCGGCGGAACGCGAATTGTTCGCGGGCAACGATGTCTTAGGGACGGGATATGCTTCGTGCGTGTGGAAGGGGAAGATCTATCTGGGGACAAATCAGGGACTTTTTGTGACTGATGAGTCTTTGACAGCAAAAAATACATATACACGTTGTAACAATGGTATTAGTCAGGTTTGGGATTTGTCTGTCCGTAACGGAGAATTATTCTGTTGTCACGATTCCGGTATATATATAATGTATCCCGATGGCAGTGAATCTACTATTCCTCTAAACGGCACTTGGAAACTCGATGCTCCGACGGGGGTGGATGATTTGCTCATCGGGAGTACATACGACCGTTTCTTCAGACTTGCGAAAACTCCTGGAGGGAAATGGAAATTCGCCGGTTTTATAAAAGGGGCCGATGATGCGAGCAAGTCGTTTTGTTTCGACGATGGAAAGATGTGGCTGGCGCATTGGGTTAAGGGCCTTTTTCGTCTGACTTTCAACAAAGAGTTTACCGAAGCTGTTTCCTGCGAGTATTTTGGCGAACGGAACGGATTTCCTACATCATTCAACAATTATCCGAATGTTGTGGACGGGAAAGTGCTGTTTTCCACCGAGGGAGGCTTTTACGAATTCGACAACAGCCGCAATCTTGCCGTTCCTGTTGACAGTCTTAACAGGCGGTTCAATTTCACCCCGGTCGCGATGAGGCTTTTCCCTTTACCGGACGGGGATGATTTCTATTCTTCCGGCACGGTGCAGGCTTTGGGATATAGGGACAATGCGGGAGATTATCGTCTCGATTCCCTTTCGATTCGTTATATGGCTTCGCGTCGTCCATTGGGATTCGAGAATCTGCTTTATCTGGAAGAGGGGAAAGTCCTCATCAATACAGAAGACGGTTTCTCAGTTATAAACACCGCTATGCTCAAGAATCGCAAGCCTGAGGTTACTCCGCTGATAATCAGGAGGGTGAGAGTGATAAAGGGAGGCAAGGAGACGACGGTGCTGGAGAATACATTCTCCAAAGAAACAGAATTAAGGACGCTCAATCCGGACGAAAATACTCTCCGGTTCACATTCAGAATGGTAGAGTATAGACAAGAGCAGGCGATAATCTACAGCTGTTTGATGGAGGGTTACGACTCCGACTGGTCTCTTCCGGGAGTTTCCTGCTCAAAAGACTATACGAAACTGCCCTATGGACATCACATTTTCCGTGTCCGCGCCTATAATGCCGTCACAGGACAGAGTGATGAGACGGCATTGGATGTTATTATCAAACACCCTTGGTATCTGACAAATTGGGCGTACTTTTTATATGCCTTCCTGGCTATATGCCTGTTGGTTGCCTTGTATTATATCGCTCGGGCAGCATACCGGAGGCGGATTGCGGAAGTGTCGCGCCGTAAAGAGAAAGAAATGGAAGAGGAGCAGATGAAAAACGATCTGCTGCATAAAGCCAATGACCTTGCAACCTCAACAATGAATCTCCTGAGGAAAAATGAGGAACTTATGGACATTCAGGAAGGCTTGAACAAAACCGAAAGGATGTTGAGGAACGGCGAAAAACCGGAGTATGTAATCGGGCTGATCGTCACTATGAGGGAAAATATTGACAGCAATATCCGCCACGATGACGATTGGAAAAAGTTTGAAAAGAATTTTGATATCGTTTACGATGAGTACCTCACCCGTTTGGGCAATACTTTTCCGGAACTGACAGTAAGCGACAAAAAACTTTGCGCATATTTGAAGATGGATTTGTCGTCAAAGGAAATAGCTCCTTTGATGAATTTGACATACCGCAGTGTTGAGATGACGCGCTATCGTCTCCGCAAGAAACTCAATCTTTCTCGGGAACAGAATCTTATCGAGTTTCTTCAACGCTTTTAGCGCCTGAGCATAGCATCTCTCCCTCCTGCGAAACATCGCAGGAGGGTTCTTTGTACCCTCTGATTTGTTGGTTTCTTTTTCGTAATTACCTAATACTCAATGGTGTGAGTTTTTGTGAGTTTGCTTTTTCGTGAAAATAGGATGTTTGTGATTATGAAAACATTACTTTTGCATATCGTCGTTTCGCAATCGATGAAGCATCGGTAGAAAGTACGACGTATCACATTGTATAGAACGCTAAAACGCAAGAAATGAAAAAGTCTTTACTTGCATTCAGCATAATTCTGCTGATTTTCACTTGGGGTGGGCAGTTTAATGATGCTTTAGCCCAGAACATTACAATAAAAGGCAAGGTCACTGACGCCACTACAAAGTTGCCGATTGATTATGCGGCAGTTGTGGCGAGGGGGGCTAACCTCGCTGAGATGACAGATGCGGAAGGGGCTTACGAGATAAACGTTGCTCCGGGAACGACTCTCGAATACTCTTGTCTCGGCTACATCTCAAAGACAATCAAGGTCACGGAAGACGGTGTTCAAAATGTTTCGCTTGAGACAGATGCAATCTCTCTTGATGCTGTCGTTGCAATCGGTTACGGAATCACCAAACGAAGCGATGTGACTGGAGCTGTTTCTTCTGTCACTGCTGATGAACTCAAGGTGGCTCCGGTTGCGACTGTTGACCAAGCGATGCAAGGACGTGTTGCGGGAGTGACGGTCAATGCCCAGTCCGGACAGCCGGGACAGGCGGCGCAGGTACGAATCCGTGGAGTCGGTACAGTGAACAACTCATCTCCAATCTATGTGGTGGATGGAGTCATTACTGAGGATATCTCATTCCTCAATTCGGCCGATGTCGCCTCAATGGAAATACTTAAAGATGCGTCTTCTTCGGCTATTTATGGTTCCCGTGGAGCGAACGGAGTCATAATCATCACCACCAAGAGCGGTGCGGAAGGCAAGGTCAAAGTTTCCTTCGATTGTTACGGCGGTGTCCAAAATATATGGCGCACTCTTGATTTGATGAAGAGGGACGAATATGTCGAAACTATGGTGAAAATCGGTAATTCCGATGCGGAACGAAAGGAACTCAAAAGAGGTTTCACCAATTGGCTCGGCACCTACCGTTTGGGACGTGATTATTACGCCACTCCGGAAACCTTCAGCTATGAGACGCAGGAAACTGATTGGCAGGCTGAGGTTCAACACAAGAATGCGGCTATACAGAACTATCACATATCCGTTGACGGAGGGACAGACAAAATCAAATATTCCCTCTCGGCAGGCTATTTTGCTCAAGACGGAACAATAAAGGAATCGTTCTATAACCGTCTCACTCTCAGAACCAACGCTTCTTACGAAATCACAAAGTGGCTTAAGCTCGGAACCAATCTTTCCTACATTACTTCGAAATCCCGTTCACTTGGCAATAACGCCCAATACAACGGTGTGCTTTTCCAAGCGATTTCAATGGCTCCGTGGGACCCTACTCACTATCCTGCGGGAACGCTTTCCAAATCGGGAGAGGATATCAGCGGAAAGATTGCAGCATCAACAAACTACACTAACGTGTACAATCCGTTCACTCAGCTTGAGACTTCGCACCCGAACAATACTGACGAACGCCTTCTTGCCAATGGCTATCTCGAAATCAAACCTTGGGAGTGGCTGACTTTCAAGTCAAGCATAAGTATGAATCGCTATAGTTGGCAAAACCGCAGCTATCGTGAGAAGTACCATTTCTCCGACTATGACACCAATGTCAAGAATTCAGTTTCTGCGGCAATGGGACGTAGCACCGAGATGTTTTATGAAAACACTCTCACTTTTGCCAAGAAGTTCGCCGGCAAGCACGACGTCTCGTTTATGGTCGGTCAGACTACAGAGGAGTACAACTACTATTCACTCTCAGGCAACGGCTCCACTCTTCTTGTGACCGACCCGAACAGATGGTATGTCTCCAATACAACGGAGGACAAGAACTCCAGCGATGCAGTTGCGAGGACAAGGAGACTGTCTTTCTTGGGCCGTTTCTTCTACAGCTACGACAATCGTTATCTCGTCACTGCAAATTTCCGTGCGGACGGTTCTTCAAAATTCCCGAACAATACTTGGGGATATTTCCCATCTGTTGCTTTAGCGTGGAGAGTTTCTCAGGAGCATTTTATGGAGAATAGTAAGGATGTTCTGGACAATCTCAAACTGCGTCTCAGCTGGGGACAGATTGGAAACGACAAAATCAGTGACGGGGCATTCACGCAGTCCATTATGCAGGGATTGACCTTTGTCAGCTATCCTTTTGGCAACACCACCGCGAATTGGTCCACGGCATATGTTCCAGGAGCGGCAGTGACAACCTATGTAAATACAGGAGGTAAATGGGAATATACCGAACAGATTAACCTTGGAGTCGATTTTGGTTTTTGGAACAGCAAACTCTACGGAAATATCGACGCATACATCCGAAACACCTACGATATGCTCCTTAACGTAAAGGCGCCTGCTACGGTCGGAAACCTTTACTCAAGCACTATGAATGTCGGCACTGTAAGCAACAAAGGTATAGAACTTACTCTTGGTCACGCCAATGCCGTTGGAGATTTTCGCTACGACATAAATGGCAACCTCTCTCTCGTTAAGAACCGTCTCACCCATCTGAATGGCGGAGAGAGAATCCAGGGCGGCTACACCATGTGCGATGAGGGACTTCCGCTCTTCTGCCTCTGGGGCTGGGAATATGAAGGAATATACAAGTCTGACCAAGAGGTGGAAGAGCATCAGTTCGGTACTTCCAACATCACAGAACACGCCGGTGACGCTCGCTACAAGGACCAAAATGGTGACGGAATCATTGATACCAATGACATGGTGAACATCGGAAATCCATTCCCGTGGCTCTCCTATGGTCTTAATCTTACGATGAATTGGAAAGGATTCGACTTTTCGATGTTCCTTCAGGGAGTTTATGGCAATAAGATTTACAACGCACTTCGTCGTCAGACTGAGGGAGATGGAAGGCAATCTACGCTGAGTACAGCTATGCGTAATGTCTGGACTCCGACATCCACCGAAGGCATAATTCCGAATCCTTCAGGCTCTTCCAGAAACTATGACGCGAACTCCCGTTTCGTCGAGGACGGTTCATATCTCCGTCTGAAGAACATTCAGCTCGGCTACACGATTCCGACACGCCTCACGCAGAAGTTCCACGTGTCTTCATGGCGTTTCTATGTCTCCGCGAATAACCTGCTGACTTTCACTAAGTACAGCGGATATGACCCTGAGGTCAGCGGAGGTGTAGATTGGGGAAACTACCCACAGTCACGTACAATTCTTTTCGGAACATCACTGAACTTCTAAACCACAACAATAATGAAACTCAGATATTTGATATATGCTTTGACTTTCGGTCTCTGCCTGACTTCCTGCAACAAATGGCTACGGGAAGAACAGCCTAACGAATCCAAGCTCGGCGACTTCTTCGTCACCAGAAGTGCTGCGGAGCAGGCTGTGAATGGATGTTACGTCCCAATGACTTGGAATCTCGGAGGAACCTACTGCAACGAATGGCTCATCGGGGACATCGCTTCAGACGACGCAATCAAGGGAGGAGAGTATCTCAAGGATATGCCGGCTGCATTCGACATCTGCAAATTCCAGGTGGTTCCGAGCAATGGACTTCTTGAGGCTTTTTACAATGCGCAGTTCATCGGCATAGGCCGCTGCAATCAGGCGATAGCCTCCATTCGTGAAATGATGCTTCCGGAAGATATGACGGAAACTGACCGTAGCCGCTTCATTGCCGAAGCCGAATTTATGCGTGCATTTTATTATTTCCGCCTTGTGCGTCTTTTCGGCGGAGTCCCTTACACTACTGAGCCGATTTTGGATTCTCGTGACTGGAAAAAACAGCGCGAGAGTGCGGAGAAAATTTATGAACTCATAATTTCTGACCTTGAGGCCGCTGAAGCTGTGCTTCCGAAATGTGACGAATATGCCGCGACAGAACTTGGCCGCGCGACAAAGGGCGCAGCCGATGCTCTTCTGATGAAAGTGAATCTCTACAGAAAGAACTACGACGAGGTACTCAAATGGGGAAAATCAATCATCGGTTCCGGAAAATATGATCTTGCGCCAGATTATTTCTCCCAATTCCTTCCGGAAAATGAATGGAACATAGAGTCGGTTTTTGAAATCAACTATGTTGAGGATATGTACTCCGATTACGGGGGATTCGGTTTTACAAGAGGGACATTCTCTACCATAATGATGCGCCCGCGTTCCGCTAAGGTCGGAGGCGTTTCCGGTTGGGGATATGATCGCCCGACTTGGGATTTGTATGCAGAATATGAGAACGGTGACCCGCGCCGTGACTGGACCATTCTCCAGCAGCTTCCTTCCGAGGTTGAGAACGAAACGGCAGAGATTCAATATGCAAACTATTTTTACAACAGAAAATATCAGCAGGAGCAGTATCCTGCATCGGCAGAGGCTGTTGCGAAGGGCTTGCGTTTCGACTTCCCGGAGCTCGGACATCCATCTCGTGCCGGCTTGAATTGGAAAGAAATCCGCTATGCAGATGTGCTTCTTATGTATGCCGAAGCTGCGATAGAAAGTGGGAAAGAACTTGATTTGGCAAAAACATATATCAATAAAGTGCGCCATCGCGCAAGTGCTTCACTCCCTGAAGTAGAGGCGACACGTGAGTCACTAAGGCACGAGCGCAGGGTGGAGTTGGCAATGGAGGGCCACCGCTGGTTTGACCTCTGCCGCTGGGGAATTGCCAAAGAGACAATGAATGCCTATCGCGAGAAGTTTAAAATTGCGAATTGGAACTCACTCAAAGCGGAATATCCTTTCATCAGCGGAATCGATGCAAGCAGGTTCGAACTCCTTGACGGAGATGATATGAACGAATTCAAGGATTGCCACTATCTTATGCCTATTCCTCAAGAGGAAGTCCGCATTGCGGGTCTGGAGCAGAATCCCGGGTATTAGAATACGGATGACAATAAATTAATTATAAACCACTTAAATACACGTTTTATGAAAAAGATTTCAAGCTTGCTGTTTTGTGCGGCAACAGTTCTTTCTCTTGCGTCATGCAAGAAGTCAGAAGTCAAGGGTGATGCTTTCGACTGCATCGTAAAGACTTCCGAGGTTACGGAAAATTCAGTAAAGGTCAGCGTTGAGGTAAACGATGCTGCTGCAGAGTACAGCCTTTGGGTCGTTGAGGAGTCTGCCTACAAAGAAGCCGTTCCTGAAACAGCAAAGAAGCTCAAGGGCAATGCTGCTGAGGTTTTCGAGGGGCTCAATGCCGACACCGAATATCTGGCTGTAGTATATGAGCCTTCTTTCGGATTCTCGAAAAAAGGTTTTGTAACTTCAAAACCGAGCATGGTTTATCCTTGTCTCCAAGGCTCGGACTACATCATCATTTCTATGGATGAGACTACTATAAAGAAAATCGAGAAGAAGATCAAGTACTTTATGCCTGCTGACGGTGTGTATGGAGAACCGAATACCGGAACTCTCTTCTTTGACTGGTGGAATGGCGGAGCGGCTGGTACCGCTTCTGGTCCTAACTTCTTCGGAGTTGTTGCTGACTGGTTCTCAGTTAAGACTGCCAGTGGCTGGTTCGGTTATGCGTTCCGTCTTGCAGAAGGTCTTACCGATGAGGAGAAGGCTGAGTCCGCAAAGCGTCGTGAAGTTCTTAAGGGAATTACAGCCGACTACACTCTCCATATTGCAATGAAAGGAACTGCTGTAGGCGATTACAGCCTCGGAATGCTTGACGGAGCAACTATTACCATTGGGGACGAGAAAGCTGCTTACGGTTTCAAAAGAGATGGCGAATGGCACGAAATCGAAATTCCTGTTTCAGCATTTATGGCGGGAGAAAAATATGATGCATCAACTGCTGTAAACGTTCTCCAATGGACTCAGGGAACCAATGGTTACCCTACCACTCTGGATGTTGACGCCATTTTCTGGTACAAAAAATAGTTGAAAAAGAATGAACAGAATTATCATTCTGTTGCTATCCCTTATCACTGCCGCGCCTGTTGTGGTGTCTTGTCAGAGTGAGCCTTCAATGGCGCACGAGGAAGACTTTAATGTCTTCCGAGTCAGGACAAAGCAGGCGCGCAGTGCCAAGAGGGGAGTCTGCGGCAATTTTCAGATTTCTTCAGATGCCCGCTTGCTCGCTCCGGGAGTCAGTTGGGACTATAATTGGTCCCACAACTATCCCGCGGATGCTTCAGCCATTTACGGGGCGGGGATGGAGTTTTATCCGATGGTTTGGAATGCCGGACTGAACAAGGAAAATATCAGTCGCCTCAAGAATGATTATCCTTCCACGGGATATATTCTGGGTTACAACGAGCCGAACCTTGTTGACCAGGCCAATATGGTGCCGTCTGTGGCTGCCAAGACTTGGCCGGAGTTGAGGGCGTTTTCCAAGGAAATCGGAATGAAACTGGTGTCTCCGGCATTGAATTACGGCACCCTCTCCGGCTATCACGACCCCGAGGTGTGGCTTGACGAGTTTGTTGCCTGCGACGGAATCGGCAACGATGCCTTCGATGCGATTGCGCTACATTGCTATATGCCGAATGCGGCAGGAATGCGTTCAATGATACGAAAATTCGACAAATACGGCAAACCTGTATTTATGACGGAGTTTTGTCATGCGAACGGTAGCATCACAAACAGTGTCACCGAGCAGATTTCGTTCATGTCTGATGCCCTCAATATGCTTGAGGCTGACAGCAATGTATGCGGATACTCTTGGTTCATGCATCGTGCAACGGGTAAGTGGGGAGCCATATCATTGTTGAATAGTGATGTTTCCTCTCCCGAACTTACTGAGTTGGGAAGGGTGTATGTGAACTTTTCTTCATTCGATAAAAACTGTTGGTATGGGAGGCACGAAGTCATTCCGGCAGAGCATTATGTCGCCCACAATATGTGTGGAGTGCAGACCGGATGGAAGGATGTGTTCAAAGTGCGTCCGTGTACCGATTCTGCCGGTGAACTTATGATTCTTTGCTATCAGCAGGATGCGTGGGTTGAGTATCAGATTGAGGTTGAAAAAACCGGGACCTACTCGCTCGGAGCTCGCTACATATCAACTCTCCTTGGGGGAGTGATGGCTGTTTCTGTAGATGGAGGAAAAGAACAATTTGTCACTTTCGACAAGACTTCCGAGTGGAAATGCAAGTGGATAGATGGCTTGTACCTCGAGAAGGGTAAACACACGATTCGTCTCACACATAAGGACGGGCGAGTCGATTTTAATTGGTTCTATCTTGACTGACGTTCCTGTGATGCTCTTTTCTTTACCTGTCCCAGAAGTTGAGTTTTGCACGAATTTTGTTGCTTGCGTGGGCTCACTTTAATTGATTATTGCAAAGATTTCTACTGTGGGAGTGCTCACCTCCGGCGGAGACGCTCCCGGAATGAATGCGGCTATTAGGGCCGTCACAAGGGCTTCCATCTTCAACGGTTGGAAGGTTATGGGAATATACCGTGGTTACGAGGGCTTGATTAACAACGAGATAACGGAATTTACATCGCAGTCCGTCAGCAACACCATCTAGAGAGGCGGAACCATACTCAAGACGGCCCGTTCCGAAGAAGACAAATGGGCCGCCGTCAGAGGCTTTCAAGTGCTTGCTTGAAGTCTTCTTTGTCTGCAGTGAATACGTGATTCAAGATGCCGATAGAAACGATTTTGGTCTTTCCGTCGAACGTGATGGTCCCCACGCTGCAGACAAAGTAATTTTCTACTTTCAGAGTGTTGTCAAGTACAATTCCAGCGATGCCGGTTCCCAACATTGACCCGAATGCCACAAATCCGGCGTCGGTTTCGCTTTCGCCTTCGGCCAGTTCTTCTGTCAATACCGTGTTTACGAGGTCCTTCAATGCTTCGCTATGAGCCTCCTTGTCAGGACAGGTGACCACGCATACGCCAGCGACTGCAACCACTATCAAAATGAACAGCAATAATTTCTTCATACTTTAATTTTTGCTGCAAGATAGACTTTTTTCTCGAAATAAGAAAGATGACGAACTATCCAAAATCCTGAACTTGAGTGTCACAGTATTTTGATTGCAATATGGGCACAGGCCTCGGCATCGGCCAGGGCATGATGATGACGAGTCAGGTCATAACCGCAGGCTGCGGCAACCGTCTGCAGCTGATGGTTCGGCAAACCGCAGCCGAAATGTTTGCGTGAGGCAGAAAGGGTATCATGGAACTCATACTCAGGATAATCCATCTGATACACTTTGAAAACTTCTCTCAGACATCCTTCATCGAACCGGCTGTTGTGTGCCACAAGCGGAAGGCCCTCAATCTTCGGAGCTATCTTCTCCCAGACATACGGAAAAACCGGAGCATCTTCAGTGGCTTCTTCGGTCAGCCCGTGGACTTGCTGGCAGAACCACTTGTAGTATTCCGGCTCCGGATGTATCAAGCTATAGAAAGAGTCCACGATCTGACCGTCACGGACGATCACCACTCCGACGCTGCACACGCTGGACGGGCACTCATTGGCTGTCTCGAAATCAATTGCTGCAAAATCTGTCATACTCTACATATCTTTGTCAATGCAAATGTATGAAGATTCGCTGAAAAATACCGGCAGTCATCTTAATCGAACCACTCACCTCTTGGCGCAAACGATGATGTCGGTCACATTGCCATACATGTCATCATTGTGCAAACCGTCTTCGGAAGTGTTCATGAATATTTCTTTCGTTTCTCCTGCGTAACGGGAACGGACGCGCCAGATTATCGGGTAGCCGCCTTTGTCGCCGGCAGCGAAAACTTCGTCTTTTCCTCTTGCCGCGAGAGCATTGACATGACCATTATACGAGGTAAGTCTTTTGAGATTGCCGTCCGTCCAAAGAGCAGCCCGGTATCCGTTTACATATCCGCCGATATAGGTCTTTTCGTCATGACGAAGGATTGCTGTAGCCGCTGAATTTTCGCCAGATCCTTCAATATCAAGCAGGTGCAGCGCCCCATTTTGCCACCAGCAGGCCCGGAAATTTTCCTCGCCCTTTATCAGATAGCCACTCGCATATACATCCGAGCCATCAACAACAATCTCCGTAACGTAAGCCGAGTCATACCCGTCATGCGGCATTTCAATGCGCTCAAAATTCTTCCACATACAATTGGTGCCTCCCGTATAGACAACATTTCCATCTACGGTGATGCATGATACCCGGCCTTCTATGGTCTTGTTTTCGCTCAAATCAGTCATATCCCCGTTATACCAATAAGCGGGATATTCCTTCTTATTCTCGGACCATGAACCTCCAGCGTAAAGTGAAATACCGGAAACCGTGAAATCAGTAGCATTGCAGTTCTCCATCACTTCTGCCTGAACTCCGTCTTTGTAAATTAGCGTCCTGAAATCTTTGCCTTTGGCCAATGCGCACGAATACAGATACCGGTCCTTGAGCATTCCAATGCCGGAAACAAACTCGGCTCCTTCAAGCAATGTCATGTTCCGGTTATTCCACATAGTTGCATATGAACCACCTGTGAAACTTGCATATATGTTTCCGGAACCGATGATTTCCCAGTAAGACGGGTCATATCCATACAAATCCACATGACTCTGCGTTATGTGATACGTAAAAACCGTCTGTCCGTTTCTGGTGATGACAGCATCAGCCTTACGGTTCTTCCTGGACATGTTCTCGCTGATTTTCAGATACTTGTATTCATATCCTGATTTTATGTATTCATCAATGTCTATCCAGTTTACAGACTTTCCGTCGAGCCCTTTCACAGTAACTTGGTCTTCAGGCTTTATAACATTGGAAAAATAGTAATCCATCTCATCTGAATACAATGTCACGTCTGTTTCAGTTTTCGATTCTACCTCGGTGTTGTCAGGAGGTGTCTCTTCTTCTTTGTCATTACCGCCCGGCGTCTCTGTGTTCTCCGAGTCATTGTCCATTCCGTCGCACGAAGGCACGGAGACTACAAGTGCGAAAGCAAGCAGGACTCTTGCAAATGATGGCATTCTGAATTTCATCTCATTATTATTATGTGTAAAATATCTTATATGAACCGTCCGGTCGCGCTGTCTTTCGCCGCGCGGATCTGGTCCGGCGTGCCGGTCGCGACTATCCTTCCGCCTTCGGAGCCTCCGCCGGGGCCCATGTCAATGATATAGTCAGCGTTGCGGATGACATCCAGGTCATGTTCAATGACAATGACGGTGGCCCCGTGGTCGATAAGGCTCTGGAATACACTCAGTAGCGTCATCACGTCTGACGGGTGAAGACCGATGGTCGGTTCATCGAACACGAAAACGGAGTCGCTCTGTCCTCTGCCCATTTCGCTGGCAAGTTTAAGCCTCTGGGCTTCACCGCCTGACAGACTCGGGGTTTCCTCTCCCAATGTCAGATAACCGAGACCGAGATTACGCAATACCTTGAGCCTCTGGCTGATAAGCTTGAGGTCCGCACAGGCGTCAAGGGCGGAATTGATGTCCATGTCCATAAGTTCCGGAAGCGAATGGAATTCTCCGGCAGCGTTTTCCCGCCTTATGCTTCCAGCGACTTTCGAATATCTGGAGCCGCGGCAATCAGGGCAGGGGATATCCACATCAGGAAGAAACTGCACGTCAAGGCTTATCACACCGGTACCGTCACATGTAGGACATCTCAACTTGCCTGTATTGTATGAAAAGTCACCATCCTTGTAGCCGTGCTTCTTCGCATCCGGAGTCTTGGCAAACACTTTCCTGAGTTCATCATGGACATTGGCATAAGTAGCTACGGTGGAACGGACATTGATACCTATCGGAGAAGCGTCGATGAGCTTGACCTGACGGATTCCGTCAGCCTCGATTGACTTCACATGCGCCGGAAGCTCGTGGCCTGAGATTTTCGCCTGCAAAGCGGGGATGAGGCTTTCCAGCACCATGGTGGTCTTGCCGGAACCGGAGACTCCAGTGACCACAGTAAGCCGTCCCTTTGGAATTTCCACGCTGAGTGGCCGGACTGTGTGGATAGCACCAGTAGTCATCGTTATCTTCCCATCATTGAACGTATTGGCTGCCTCTACCTGTTGTCTTACTTTAATAGAAGCTTTGCCCGAAAGAAATGGTCCGATCTTCGATTGTGCATTGGCCTCAATGTCATTGACAGTGCCCTGCGCCACCACTTCTCCGCCGTTCGAGCCGGCTCCTGGCCCCATTTCGATCATCCAGTCGGATTTGGCCAGAATCTGGGTGTCGTGGTCCACCAGCACCACGGAATTCCCGTCAGCTATAAGGTCTTCCATCACGCCGCAAAGGCCAATGATATTCGACGGATGCAGGCCGATTGACGGCTCATCCAAGACGTACAAGACTCCGGTAGTGCGGTTTCGGACGGCTCTGGCAAGCTGCATTCTCTGACGTTCTCCAGTCGAAAGAGTCGCGGCCGAACGGTCCAGGGACAGATAGCCTATTCCCAAGTCCATCAGGCGTTTGGCAGCATCGAGAAAAGAATCGCATATGCTTTTGGCCATAGGTCTCATTTCTTCAGGAAGTGAAGCCGGTATGCCTTTTACCCATTCTACGCTCTCTGTGAGAGTCATCTTACATGCATCAGCCAAGGATATTCCCCTGAGCCTTGGTGCCCTGGCCGCGTCGGAAAGCCTTGTGCCTCCGCAGTCAGGACAGACATTGAGCTTGAGAAACTTCTCAACTCTTTTCATGCCTTTCTCGTCCTTGACCTTCGCCAATGCGTTCTCAACAGTGTAGGTGGCATTGTAAAAAGTGAAATCCAGCTCGGCCGCGTCATTGGAATTCTTGGCCTTGTAGAGTATGTGCTTTTTCTCGGCAGGACCATGAAGGACAATGTCTTTCTCCTTGTCGGTCAAGTCTTTGAAAGGAACGTCGGTGCGCACACCCATTGCTCTGCAGACGTCCTTCATGAGCGACCACATCAGCGTGTTCCATGGTGCGACCGCCCCTTCGTCAATCGTAAGGTTCTCGTCAGGGATGAGTGTGGATTCATCCACTGTACGGACAGTTCCGGTGCCGTCGCAAGTCCGGCAGGCCCCCTGGCTGTTGAATGCCAAGTCTTCGGCTCCAGGAGGATAGAAATGCGCTCCGCACACGGGACAGACAAGGTCCTTTCCTGCAGCTACCCTCAAGGATGGTTCCACATAATGTCCGTTGGGGCATCTATGGCTGGCCAGTCTTGAGAACATAAGCCTGAGGCTGTTGAGCAGTTCAGTTCCCGTGCCGAAAGTGCTGCGTATGCCTGGAATTGCCGGTCTCTGATGCATTGCAAGAGCCGCCGGAACATAAAGCACCTCATCCACATCGGCTCTCGCGGCCTGTGTCATTCTTCTTCTTGTATATGTCGAAAGTGACTCAAGATAGCGCCTTGAACCCTCGGAATACAGCACGCCAAGCGCAAGCGAGGATTTCCCCGAACCAGACACTCCGGCGATCCCTACTATCTTTCCAAGCGGAATGTCTACATTTATATCCTTCAGGTTGTGCACCCTGGCGCCACGCACCAATATCTTATCCGGATTTTTCATTGACTCAAATAATTTCAGCCTTAAATTTAGCGAAAATAGCACAAACGACAAAAAATAGCCTGAGCCACAAAAACAAAATGTTCTAAACCGCAAAGATGTGTGATTCTGAAAATCAAGCCGATACATATCTGCAAATAACGGGTTGATTTAAATTTTTTCGCTTATCTTGTGGCGAATAGAGACAACACATAGAACATTTACGACAATGAACAGAATCACAACATTATGCTCGCTGGCAATCCTCGTGCTGGGCGCCTGCTCGAAAGAGAAGGTGCGCGGTCTGGACATGCCGGAGCTGCGCTTGACTGCCGGCATCGAGGCAATGACGCGCGCCACGGCGGACAACAATGCCTGGACGGGTGGCGAGCAGGTAGCTGTCGAGGCTACCTCATCCACCGGGGGCATTCAGTCCGAAGTGAAGATCTATACCGCAGCGGCCGACGGGACATTGACAACAGACATTCCCTTTGGGTGGACACGCGACGACGAGAGGAAGCGATTTCGCGCATGGTACTGCGCTGACGGGTCGTCCGTGGCAGGTGGCGCAAATGCCACGGCAGCACCTGACAAGTGGGCTGTCAAGGCCGACCAGCGTGGTGAAGGCTATGCACAGAGCGATCTGCTCTTCGCCGCGACTGAGGCTAGTTATTCGGACTATGTTGCCAATCCTGTGCTGATGAAGTTCTATCACCAGATCTCCAAGGTGGTGGTAAACATCGTGAAATCAGAATATGCCACTTCTGCCGAACGGATCAGTTCGGTGCGTATCGGTGGCGACCTGCTGCTCGAAGCGAGTTATGTTGCGCCGGATGCCGGAGGAGCAATGATGGGCGACTGGGGCTCGGGCGGCACACGGGGAACTATCGTGTCTCGTCAACTGTCAGCCCCGACTGATCCGGAACAATATGTCGCTACCTACGAGGCACTCGTGATTCCGCAAGAGACCGCCGGCCAGTGTTTACTTACCGTGGAAACTGACTTGGGCACAACTCTCCATTACACTGCCCCTGCAGATGCCCAGCCTCTCGTCCCCGGCAAGGTTAGCACCTATGATGTTACGGTCAAGGTAGAAGGGCTGGAAGTGGATATCGTGACCGTAAACAGTAATGCATGGACCGACAGCGGCTCCACCGAGGACATCATTGCGAATGCAGATCCTAAAATCGGAGACTACTTCTACTCCGACGGGACTTGGAGCGATGGAGGTCTGCGCAAGTCCGCTGACGGCAGTATAAAGATTGCAAGTCCCAAGCCCGCTCCTGTGCTGACCAACCCGAATACCGGTGCTGCAAGGAAAGTCGTCGGCATCGTGTTCCAGACGGACTGGAACCGCATCGGCGCAAAGGAAAAAGAGAAGTTGGGAGGTGAAGGCTATGTCCACGGCCTTGTGATGGCTATCAAAAAAGCTGCTACGGGCATCACCTGGGGAATGGCTATGAATATGTGGATGACGCAGTGTCAGACAAAAGCGCAGAACTACAATGACATCAGCGGTTACGGCAATTGTGAACATATCCGCAGCGGCTTCTACTTCTCCAAATGTCCCGCAATCAAGGCTGCCTACGACTATAACACGACTTGTCCGGTTCCACAGACCACTACCGGATGGTACCTTCCTTCCTCCGGCCAGTGGTGGGACATCATACTGAATCTGGGCGCTTGTCCGGCATTGGCAGACGAAAAAGAGCAGACCTCGTCGGATTCCGATAATTTCTCATGGATTGACCAAGGAGATGTTCTTGGCGCTTTGGATAAATGGATGGAGAAGATTGCCATTGAGGACAAGGACTCATTCAGTGGCAAACAAGGCTTTTATTGGTCTTCATCGGAGTGCGGATACGACTATTTTGCACGATACTGGTACGTGTATGATAATATTGTCAGTTGCTCTGTCGGCCAAAGAACCCGCAATTTTGATGTGCGTCCCGTCCTTGCTTTCTAATTTAGCCTGAAACATTTTTGCATTTACAACAGAAGATATGAACCTGAAGAATATATACACTACATTATGCTTGTCAGCCCTTGCGATAGTCTCATGCAGCAAGGACAAGCCAATGTTGACCGGCAAGACAGAGCCCGGCGTACCTGTCGCAATCACCGTCTCCGACGGGGGATATGACAATGACGCCGTCACACGTACCGTGGAGAACGGATTCGTCACCGAATTCACTGCAGGCGATGCCTGCGGCCTGTACGTGACGCAAAACGGCAAGGTGACGTCTGAAAACATCAAACTCACCCTCACACAGGCCGACGGCAAACTTGAATGGACTCTGCCGCAAGGCACAACGCTCCATTTCAACTCCTCCGACCGATATTTCCTCTACTATCCCTATCAGGAAACATTACTGGGCACAGTCGATCCGAACGCCGACGACGATGCCGCCTTCTTCGCTGACGTAATCTCGAAATGGACGCCGAAAACAGACCAAAGCAATTACCAGGACGGCTACACTGCTTCCGACCTCATGACAGCTGCGGCCCCATTGTCGCCCGTCAAGAACGAAGACGGCCGCATCAACCTCCCGTTCTCCATGACGCACCGCATGGCGATGGCTGTAATTGAAGTGCCCAGGACAATATATCGGTTCACCAACTCCGAAAACGGAGGTATACCCGACTACGTGACATCGGCAGACTTCGGCGAAAACAAGCCATACAAGACCACGAGCGGCTCTTACCGCTACATCGTTCCGCCATCTGCACAGATTGTCCCGACCATTATCGGCAGTTATGCCGATGGCGTCCACAAGAAAAAGTTCAGAATTGTCCCTGCCGGTATCATAGCAAATAGCTATAAGACTTACAATGTGAACGGGGCAAAGGTAACTCAAATTGAGCATCAGCTGCAGGTGGGCGACTTCTTCCTTGCAGACGGCCGAGTGCTGCCTAAAGACACCGATATCTCAATAGTGCGGGTAGCCAATGTCGTCGGCATTGTATTCCAGACGGACAGGAACCGTATCGGCGCAAAGGAAAAAGAGAAGCTGGGAGGTGAAGGCAATGCACACGGTCTTGTCATGTCCGTGAAGAGGACTCCGGCAAATGAAAGGTGGAGTGCAATATATGAAAAAGATGGGCTGAAGAAATGCAAGACGCAAGCTGATAACTACAACGACATCAACGGTTACGGCAATTGTGAGCATATCCGAAGCAAATACGGCAACTTCGACAATCATCCCGCATTCAAGGCAGCAGACGAACACAACACGGCTTGTCCGATTCCAGCATCTACTACAGGATGGTATCTTCCTTCCTCCGGTCAATGGTGGGACATTCTGCAAAATTTGGGCGGTTGTCCGGATTTGGCAGACAAAAATGAGCAGACCTCGTCAAAAACAGGTTCCCCGTTCAGCTATGTTTTCGTCTGGCATAATCAGGGAGATATTCCAGCCGCCTTGAATAAATGGATGGAGGCTATCCCCGATGGAGACAAGGACGTCTTCGGCGAGAGCGGCTGGTATTGGTCGTCTTCGGAATACTCGGAAAGTCATGCATGGGGCTGGTATTTTCGCAACACTATCAGTAATCTCGTAGAGTGCACATATCAGCTATATAAGGACAGGCAATATTGCATTATTCGTCCCGTCCTTGCATTCTGAGAAGCTCGGGAATGAAGCGATTTCGGAATACAGCACGCCAAGCGCCAGCGAGGATTTCCCCGAACCAGACACTCTGGCGCCACGCACCAAAATCTTATCTTGATAAACCATTTTCATTGTCTTAATAAAGAATCTACCCCAACACCACGTCCAACACCATCATCAGAGCAAACCCGAGCGCAAAACCTATTGTGCCGATATTGGAGTGCTCTCCCTTAGAATATTCAGGAACCAGTTCCTCGACCACTACATATAGCATGGCTCCAGCTGCGAACGCCAACATGTAAGGCATGATGCCCAGAATGGATGTCGCCAGAAACAATACAAGCCCACCGCCAATCGGTTCCACGACTCCGCTCAATGTTCCTAGGCAGAATGATTTCCAACGGGAGTTACCGGCAGCGCGCAAAGGCATTGACACAATAGCTCCTTCCGGGATGTTCTGGATTGCTATTCCCAGGGCGAGAGCCAGCGCACCGGCCAGATTGAAATCCGCAGAGAGTGAACCGGCGAGCGCGACGCCAACCGCCATACCCTCCGGGAAATTATGAATTGTTACTGCCAATGCCAGTTTTGCGGTCCGTGACAGGCGGCTACGGGGACCTTCCGCTTCTCCGCTGATATGAATGTGCGGTGTGATGTAGTCGATAAGCAACAGAAATGCGAAGCCGGCCAGCAGACCGATGGTAGGAGGCACTACGGCATACGACCCCTCTCCCATGTCGATGGCCGGAATTATCAATGACCAGACCGATGCCGCTACCATCACGCCGGAAGCGAACCCCAGCAGAATCTTTTGCATAAATGCCGGCATATCGCGTTTCATAAGGAACACGAAAGCAGCTCCTAAAGTCGTACCAAGGAACGGTATCAGAAGTGTTGCCAAAACGGTATACATAATTATAGTATTATAGTTTTTCGAACTTGTAGCCGAGACGCGCCAGTTCGACCGCAGCGCCGATACGGTACATCTCCTGACAGGACGCCACGAAGACCTGGTATGCGGCAATACTCTGTGGCTCAATGTGTTCGTGTCGTATCAGCGAAACCGTGGCATCCGCACATTTGCGGAAAAGTTCCCGAAGCGACTCGGCTTCCGGAGAATTCAGGTCAATGCCGATAATGTCACTGATGATGTGGTCATCCATATCATCAAAACCCTGGCGGCCATAATAGACTGAATAAGGCATGTTCGCACACATTGCCCAGTCCGAATCCCAACCGCAGGCTACCGCCATGCCCAGATAAGCAGCCCACGCGACGGCAACTGTAGGATAATCAGCAATTTGCGGCATTGCATCTGCAATATAGTCCCCGCCCAATTTTTGCCAATGCCCGTCAATGTTGGGACTTGACAAAAGCATTGACGGTGCTGTTTGGAACGCAGCTTTCTCCTTGGGCGCCGACGTCACAGGAAAGCCGCATTCGCGACAGATCCGCACAAGTTCTCCCTCGAGTTTGTCAATGTAAGTTTCAATGTCGTAAGTGTTTTCCATTTCCAATCCAGTTCATTACAAAAGTAGACATTTTTCAGGGATTTCTTTTTCAAAAGTTGACAAGCCCTTGCAATTGTCCTGGTTATTACGGCCGCGTGATTTTTGCTCTAATCCGGCTCAGACTTGCCTGCGTTACGCCTAAATAGGTGGCGATACTTCCCAGCGGCAATCGCTGTAACAAATCCGGTTCTTTCTCCAATAGCTCCTTATACCGTTCAGAAGCGATAGCGGACAACATAGAAAGCAGCCGTTCCTCAGTGGCAAGCAGCTCCATCTCCGCATAACGCCGTCCCCAATTGGCGATGTGCAAGTCTTCCGAAAACAACTCTTTCAATTTTTTCCTTTTCAATACATATAAGACGGAATCTTCCATCAATTCCATTGTTTCATATCCCGGCTCGTCATTTACATAGCCTTTCATAGAAACAAGGGTCGCTCCCTCTTTGCCGACCCAAAAAGTAATTTCTTTCCCATCCACCGAAGTATAGGCACGGACAATGCCTTGTTTAATGAAAAAGATGTCTTTCTCCACCTTGCCGCATTTCAACACTCGGAATCCTTTGGGATATGAGACTTCAGTCAGGCATTGTTGCAACCTGTCCAAAGATGCGTCCGGCATGGCATATCTTTGGTTGATGATTTCCTTTATATCCATAGTTCATTGCTGTTGTTAGTGTGCAAAATTATAAAATAGCATACGGAAACGAGAACAAACAGATGTTTTTTGTCAAATGAAAAGTCTGTTTTTGCCAAATGCAAAAAGCTATTAGGGATTGTTTGTTTATTTTTGCGCCCGAATTTAATCAATCATAGGTATGAATTGGATAATCTTATTATTGGCAGGATTGTTTGAGGTGAGCCTAACATTCTGTTTAGGAAAAGCGAGAGCGGCATCAGGAGTTGAATTTTATTTGTGGGGAAGCGGTTTCCTTGCCTCTACCGTACTGAGCATGACTTTGCTTGCCAAAGCGGTACAGACTTTGCCTTTGGGAACTGCGTACGCAATTTGGACGGGAATCGGAGCGGTTGGTACGGTTTTGATTGGGATATTCGTTTTCAAGGAACCTGCCACGCCCATCCGGCTTTTCTTCCTCTTCACGCTCATTGCATCCTTGATAGGATTGAAAGTCGTGTCATACTGAAAGGAGACGACAAATGAAGTATGAATTAAGAGAGAACCAAGGCATTCCGGTACCTCTGCTGGCTCTGATGGCAGTTGCTACCGGACTTTCCGTTGCCAACTGCTACTACAACCAACCTTTGTTGGGTAGCATGGCAAAAGATTTCGCGGTAAACGACTTTTCTGCTAGCATGGTAGCGACATTGACACAGATAGGCTATGTGACCGGACTTGTGTTTGTCATCCCGCTTGGTGATTTGGTCTCACGAAAGAAGCTGATATTGACCAATTATATCATATCTTCGTGCGCCTTGCTTGCCATAGCCCTTGCCCCGAACATCTATTGGGTGTGGGGTGCATCATTGCTTGTCGGCGCATCTTCGGTTATGCCGCAATTTTTCATTCCGTTAGTATCTTACTATTCACCCCATGCGCACAAGGTGCGCAACGTAGGGATTATACAATCTTGCCTGCTCATAGGTATTCTTGGTTCACGGGTATTCAGTGGTTTTCTGGCTGACGTATGGGGATGGCGTTCCGTCTATTTTGTGGCTTGCTTGTTTATGCTCGGATGCTTCCTGATGATTCACAAGATGCTACCCGCACTGTCTACATGTTCGCAAGAAAGTTATGCAGGGTTGATGAAATCTTTGTTGCGCCTGCTCTCCAAATACTCGTACTTGCGTATCGCATCGCTGAGGGCGGCATTGGCTTATGGCTCGTTCTTCGCTTTGTGGAGTTGCCTTGCTTTTCGGATGAAACAGGAACCTTTTTTTGCTGGCGACGACATTATCGGAGCACTCGGTTTGTGTGGACTGGCAGGTGCATCCACGGTGGTTTTCATCAGCGGCTACGTCCAAAAGTACGGTGCGAGGTTCTTCTCTATTGTCGGAGGATGCGTAGAGTTGTCTGCATGGATACTGGCATTTTGGGGAAATGACAGCTATTTGTGGATAATAATTGCTATCTTGCTGATTGATGCCGGTATGCAATGCATCCATTTGTCGAATCAGACTAGCGTAGTCGCCCTTGACGCATCTGCCATCAATCGTATCAATACCGTTTATATGACCATTTACTTTTTGGGTGGTTCTGCCGGTACATTCGTTTCCGGTCTGTCTTGGCAGCATTACGGGTGGACAGGTGTGGTGGGGGTAGGAATTGCCTTTACCATGGCTTCCTTGCTCGTAAACTGTTTCAAGCCCCAACGACACCACCACATTGAGATGGGCTGAACGCCTTATGCCGGTAACAATCTTCACTTTGCCGTTCCAGCGTTTCGCAAGTAACTGCTTTATATATTCACTTCTGTCTATAATCATGATGCGCTCCTTAATGATACTGACAATTTGATCCTCCGATGCAACCATTTTGTCAGTGCAAAGGCAGCTGTTTTCTTTCACTCACACAAAATAGAGCATTAATAGTCAAGACAGACCTCCCATTGGTTGTCATGTATCCAGTAGGTCATGGTGTCCCGCTTGCTGAACCAAGCTATAACCGCAAGAATGCTGTCATCCTGGACAGTCATCTTCCGCCCGAAAGAAATCCCATTTCGTTCTATCAATCACAAAATTTATATCCTAACACAGGTACCAGAAATTATTCCACCAAATCTTCTTCATCCGTGACCTTCCCAGAAAGTCCGCTGCGAATAAAACCACGCAACTTTTCATAAATATTGCGTAAACTTTCCTGCAATTTTCTTATATTTGTGCAGAATAAATGCCGCAATATATTATGCAGACACTTTACGAACAATTCCATCAACTTCTGGAGCTGACTCCCATGAACTTTTTCCGGGAGCAGCACGACACCATAAACTGGGATGTCCGCATCTTGGGTATCCTAGGCCAGAAAGGTGTTGGTAAATCCACTCTCATCCTACAACACATCAAGAGAACCGGGAACAAGAATGAGTCCCTTTACGTGATTGCAGATGATATCTACTTCAGTGCACACACTCTTCTTGATACTGCCAAGAGCTTCTTCGCCCGTGGCGGGAAATATCTGTATATAGACGAAATTCATAAATATCCGGGCTGGAGTCAGGAGGTCAAGAACATCTACGATAGCCTGCCGCTGCTCCATGTCGTGTATTCCGGCAGTTCAATATTGGATCTTAAAGAAGGGGGTGCAGACCTTAGTCGCCGCGTCATCGAGTACCATCTTCCTGTCTGGTCATTCCGCGAATACTTGAACTTGCGCAATGGCTGGTCATTAAAACCTGCCAGTTTGGAAGATGTATTGCAAGGGAAAGTTGATTTTCCGTACGGGGCTGAACGACCGTTGAAATACTTCGAAGAATATATGAAAAAGGGCTGCTATCCTTTTTTTCAGGAACCGGAATTCGAAACTCGTATGAGACAAGTCATCAACACTACCGTTGAAGTCGATATTCCCAAATACGCCAGGATGACCATCGCCGCCACGCAGAAGCTCAAGAAATTCATGTACTACATTTCCAAGAGCGTCCCTGTCAAGATTAATTTCTCGGATATGGCAAGAGACTTGGAATTAAGTCGCGACGAACTTCCCAAGTATCTGGAATATCTGGAAAAAGCCGAACTTGTTTCCGTCCTGCGTATGAAGGCCAACGGGGACGCAATTCTCCGCAAAATGGACAAGCTTTATCTCCAGAATTCCAATATGTCCTATGTCCTTTCGGGCGAAAATCCGGACACGGGGAATGCCCGAGAGACTATCTTTTATTGCTGGACCAAGCAGAAGTACGATACGGTAGAATCTCCTGTTTCAGATTTTGAGATTGACGGAAAGACTTTCGAAGTTGGCGGGCGCAACAAAGGAAAGAAACAAATATCCAATTTGGAAGACGCATATGTGGTCAAGGATACAATAGAGTATGTGTTTGACAATCAAGTACCACTATGGATGTTCGGATTCCTTTATTGACAAAGAAGTCGTAACGAGATAAGAGAAAATAGGACCAATCCCACTTAATGCCTTGACTGGATTCCTGCATTTGACGGAGTGTCCGGTTATCAATAATGTTATATTTAAGAATTGATTATTTTGCAATATGATAGACAAAACCACAATCAAGGACCTATGCCAGAAAATGGCAGGGACCTTCAAGAGATTTACGACTTCGGCTTGCTTTATGATAGCGGCAGCCATCATGTCGGTCGTGTTGATTCATCTTGGAGATAAAATAGGGATTGTCGTTAAATGTTTTCAATATGAGCGAAGCAGCGACCAATCCCTTCA
>OHLI01000064.1_pt1 | contig 73685 bp, 67 predicted proteins | sample 1569051 | NCBI WGS metagenome assembly OHLI01 (sample SAMEA3879561, study PRJEB24766) | human gut metagenome | biome: human-associated habitat; feature: feces | place: USA | collected 1985/1987
GGATTCGATCGACACTTCAAATCTCGGTACAAATTCAGGTTTCGGCAAGCGTAACACAACAGGTGCACAGCCTGTGAACGCAGCGGCTCAGCAGAATTATGCTCAGGGTCAGCAGTCATATGGTCAGCCGCAGAACGGCTATACTCAGCAGAGCTATCCGCCTCCGCAGAACGGCTACGCACAGACACCTTACGGCAGTGCTTACGAGCCTTATAAGATAGCACCTGTTACCTCGGCGAAAAAGGGTCTGCCTAAAGCTTTGGTTTCCGTTATCGTGTTTCTTATCGCCTTTGCAGTGGCTTTCGGCGTGAGATATTTCTATAAGAACACCGCCACAAAAACTCTTAGCGGCACAGGTTACACACTGACTGCTCCTGCGGATATGCAGAAAGCAAGCAGTTCAAATCTGTATTCACTTGATAATTTTTCAAACAACGAGGTGGGAATAAACGCTGTCAAGCTTTCCTATTCTGACGTTGCACTATATGGATACGGTAAAGGTGCGTCAGTATCAGATATGTTTGACCTTATCCTTGAAAACGGTTCTACAAAACTGAAAATAATCGGTAAGGATTCTAAGTATATCTACTATACACAATCTCTTGGCGACAAGCAGTATTACGGAATGAGCTCAATGAAAGAGGGCAACGGCGGATATTATTTCTTCGATTTTATCTGCGAGAAGAAAAACAAGTCAAAGTATGAAGATAAATTCAAGGATTGGGCTGCGTCAGTTGAGATAAAGTAAATAATAAAGGCTGTCCTTCGGGGCAGCTTTTTTGTTTTCTGCCTCTGCTATTGCATTTTTCGCCAAAAAGGTGTAAAATAAATGATATGACACAAACACCGCCTTTTGCATAATATATACTAATATTGTGCGGAGGTGATCTTGTGCTGAATTTTATACTTTTACTTGTTCTGGCTGCAACAGCGGTGCTTTGGTTTGCCGTAAAATGGTATAGGGTAAACAACGTGGGCAAACGAGGAGGATATCTGCTTATCCCATGTAAAAAGAATACCACGGAGCTTGAACATATAGTGAAAAGCTGCTATTGGGAGGAGTTTTTCCAGCCTGAGAATTACGGCAGAGAGATAATCCTCGTGCAGCTTGACAAAAGTGAGATAAATTACCTTTCAAGACGGCTTGAACAGGATTACAGCATTGTTCACTGCGTTGACATAACAGAGCTTTCTGACTTTATAAAACGCAGAGAACTAAAATGCCATGAGAAATAAATCGGAGAAAAATATGGACAATTTAAAGACCCTCAAAGGAGAGGTTGACAGCATAATATTCAAAAGCGAGGACACAGGATTTTGCGTTCTTATGCTCAACTGCGACAATGACCTTGTGACAGTAGTCGGCGAAATGGGCGATGTTGAGGAAGGCGAGGATCTTGTGGTAACAGGGGAGTTCACTTCACATCAGAAATTCGGCGAGCAGTTCAAGGTGCATATCTTCGAGCGTTCACTGCCTACCACCTCGGCGGCGATACAGCGTTATCTCGCAAGTGGTGCAATAACCGGCATCGGACCGATACTTGCCAAAAAGCTTGTGAACAAGTTCGGCGATGACACACTGGGTATAATCGAGAACACACCGGATAAGCTCACAGAGATAGACGGTATAACCGTGAAAAAAGCGGAGAAAATATCTCAGGAGTTCAAGACCACGTTTGCCGCAAGGTCGCTGATGTCATATCTCAGCAAGTTCGAGATAGAGACATCATACGGCATAAAAGCTTGGAAACGCTGGGGAAACACTGCCGAGCAGATCATAAAGTCTAATCCCTACGTGCTTTGTACTCAGGGTGTAGACCTGTCATTTTCCCGTGCGGACGCAGTTGCGGCAAAGTCGGATATCCCTGCTGACAGCGAGTGCAGGATAAAGGCAGGAGTTACATATATCCTCAGAGAGAACGCCGATTCAGGACACACCTGCCTGCCTCTGGACAGCATTGTGAAAACCGCTGTGGACTATCTGGAAGTTGAGGAAAAGCTTATAAAAAAGGTCATCGAGGACGAAACTGAGGACGAAAACCTTTACTACTATGACAAGCAGGGCAGACGTTTCGTTATGCTAGCTGACTATTACAAAGCCGAGGACTATATCGCAAGACGTCTTGCAATCATGCGGCAGATATCCTATGACAATAAGATAGATTTTTCCGAGGTCATTGACCTTGAGGAGGAAAATAACGGCATACACTATGAAACTATCCAGCGTGAGGCGATAAATCTTGCGTTGTCAAAGGGATTTCTTGTGCTGACCGGCGGGCCCGGAACAGGTAAGACCACCACACTCAACGCCATAATCTCCCTTTATCAGCAGCAAGGTCTGAACGTAATGATATGTGCCCCCACAGGCAGAGCCGCAAAAAGGCTTTCTGACCTCACGGGCTTTGACGCAAAAACTATCCACAGACTTCTTGAAGTCAAGTACACAGGCGGTGATACGCTGGCGTTTATCCATGACGAAAACAATCTTCTTGATTGCGATGCACTTATAATCGACGAGATGTCAATGGTGGATTCCTGCCTTTTTGAGGCTGTGCTCAGAGCCATAAGCGTTACTTGCAAATTAGTTCTCGTGGGCGACAGCGACCAGCTGCCGTCAGTTGGTGCAGGAAATGTGCTCAAAGATATCATAGACAGCGGAGTAATGTCCGTTGTTACACTGAAAGAGATATTCCGACAGGCTCAGGAGTCGGAGATAGTCATGAACGCCCACAAGATAGTGAACGGCGAGCATATCGACCTGACCAGCAAGGACAAGGATTTCTTTTTCTTTCAGCGGCTGGAGTATGGCGGTTTGCAGGATCTTGTGGTAGACCTGTGCAAAACAAGGCTGCCGAAAGCCTATGACTATTCGCCTATAGAAGATATCCAAGTGCTCTCGCCAACACGAAAAGGCCCTGCTGGAATTGTGGAACTAAATAAGCGTTTACAGCAGGAACTTAATCCGCCGGCAGCAGGAAAGTCTGAGGTCAAGACCCCTGTTTACATTTTCCGAAAAGGCGATAAGGTCATGCAGACCAAGAATGATTATGAGATACTTTGGAAAAAGTATATAACCGAGGACAAGACCGAGAGCGGTGCAGGCATTTTCAACGGCGATATCGGCATTATTATCGCTGTAAACAAGCTGCTCAAGACCGTCACTATTGATTTTGAGGGCAGGATAGCTGTTTATGACAAGCAAATGCTCGATAATCTTGAACTTGCCTACGCTATAACCGTCCATAAAAGTCAGGGTTCTGAATTTGACGTTGTTATCCTCACAGTTTTTGGCGGCTTTGACAAGCTTTATTACAGAAATCTGCTATACACGGCGGTCACAAGAGCGAAAAAGATGCTTATAATAGTCGGCTCGAAAAAGCGTGTGGAATTTATGATAGATAACAACAAGCGTAATCTCAGATACACGGCACTGAAAAATATGCTCATGGAGCTTGTGGAGGGTGATGACAGTGGTCAGCAGTCACTTGATATGTAAATATCTTCTTGACCTTGTTTATCCAAACCGCTGCCCAATTTGCGGAGCTTTTATAAAATGGGACGAGCTTTTGTGCGAAAGCTGTAAAAGCAGTCTGCCTTTTCATGAAAAACAGCTTTGTGAAAAGTGCGGCAAGGATAAATGCCTTGACCATGACACGCTGCATTTTGACAGTATCCATACTCTCATGGAATATGAAGATATCTGCATAAAAGCTATACATAAGCTAAAAGACGACAGACAGCTTAATTTTGCAGAGTATTCTGCAAAGCTGCTTGGAAAAATGCTCAGTGAAAATGGTATCGCACAGCAGGCGGACATCATTACAGCTGTTCCAATGCACAGGTCAAAACGCCGCAGAAGAGGATACGATCAGGCACAAAAGCTTGCTCATTTCACGGCAGCTGAGCTTGGCATAAAAGAGAACTATCGCCTGCTTGGACGCACGAAAGATACCGCAGAACAGCACACTCTCACAGCCGCCGAGCGTAAAACACACGCAGAGGAGATATATTTCCCACTGCCTGACCATGCAGACATAAAAGGCAAAAATATACTGCTTTTTGACGATGTTTACACAACAGGTTCGACGCTTAACGTGTGCAGCGGACTGCTAAAGGAAATGGGTGCAAAAAACGTTTTTTGTGCAGCTATCGCCACCACCTTGCTCGATGAAAAACACAAAGAATAAAACAGACCGCCCTCGGTATAATAATATCGGGAGGCGGTCTTTATGATAACAGAAGAGCAGTTTGCGGCAGTGAAAAGGCTTATCGTTTCAGAAAACTGTATGATAGACAGGTTCGAGCATTATGTCAGCGAGATAAGAGAGCCGCAGTTAAAAGAAGATATGCAGAAACTTACAGCGGCTTTGAAAAATCAGCGTTCGGGGCTGCTGACAAGTCTGGAGGATAACAATGATAACTGACGGCAATATAATAAAAGAGGCAAGATTTTTCGTAAAAGCGTACTCAAAGGAGTTTTGTCAGACCTACAGCGATCTGTGCGGAAGTCCTTTTGCGGAGTGCATAAAAAGTGCACTTGACGGTCAGCTTAGGATAGCAGAAAAGCTTGAGGGGCTTGAAAAAACATATTGCGATAAAACAAAACAGCCTGTTGCTGACAGCGTGGAGGTAAACAGATTTCTGTATAAAAACAGGGAAGATATACAGTAAAAAAGACCGCAGATAATCCTCTGCGGTCTTTGTGCTATTTTGAAATGTGTACGTCCAGCTGGTCGAACGGTATTGAGATACCGTTTGCGTCAAAACGTTCTTTAGCCTCTTTAAGAAATTTGTATCTTATCTCCCAGTAAGAATCCGTTGGTATCCACACACGCATGATAAGTATTATTGCACTTGCACCGTGCTCGCAGACAGCAACAAGAGGCTTGTCAGGCTCGTTCAGTACCCTCGGATCATCATCGAGCATCTCACGGAGGATAGCCATTGCCTTGTTGTGATCGTCGTTGTAGCTGATAGAAAATTTCAGTTCAAGACGGCGTTTGTCATCAGCGGTGATGTTCGTGATAGTTGACTGGGAAACCACGCCGTTCGGTATGAATATCATTTTGTTTTCAAGGGTCTTGAGGGTGGTGTAAAGGATAGAGATAGCGTCAACATAGCCTTCAGAATCGCCTATCTTTACATAATCTCCGCACTTGAAAGGCTTTGAAAAAAGAATGATAAATCCGCCTGCAACATTTGAAAGACTGTTTTGCAGTGCAAGACCGATAGCAAGACCTGCCGCACCGATAGTCGCAACTATCGAGGACATTGGCACTTGCAATGCCGAAAGAGACATGACCACTATTATTATGAACAGTACAGTATGCACAACCGATGTAAGAAATTTGTGTATGGTCACATCAGTTCGCCGCATACTCAGACCCTTGTTCATGACCTTTAGAACGAGCTTGTCAAGGAGCAGTCCCAGTATAAATATGGCAGCCGCCGCAATAAGATGCGGTGTAAATTCCTCCAGCCAGTTTATAAATCTGTCAGCCAAATCATCATCTCCATAAATAAATCTCATTATGATAATTATAACATCAGCAGAGCATAATTGCAAGCCCTAAAGCATATGGATTTTTTCGCCCTTTTGTGCACTTTTATCAGAAATCATAACAAAAATAGGTGTTAGCTTGGAGTTAATTTTGTGAAAAAAATGTGGGAAAAGGTCTTGCTATTTGTGTGGCTTTGGTGTATAATAATATTAAGTTTTATTATACTTACAGTAAGGAGAATTTTTATGATCAATTTTCTTAACACTGCGGCCCAGATAGCTGCGGCAAAGAGCACGATCAGCCCTGACCAGAAGGATCTCGGTGCTGGTACTGTTGCCTCTGTCGTTATCACGGGTATAGTTGTGGTATTTATCGGACTTGTTCTGCTTATTCTGCTGGTATCGATTTACGGAAAGATCTTTGACGTGATCAACAACAGAGCTGCCAGAAAAGCTGAGGAGACAAAGAAAGCTGCCGAGGCTGAAAAGGCTGCCGCTAAGCCTGAACCAGTAAAGGTCGCTGCCCCTGTTGTGGAGGATGGCATCGAAGAAGAAACAGTTGCTGTTATCATGGCTGCAATATCCGCTATGAGTAGTGCAGAAGGCAAAAAGCTCGTTCTCAAGAGCGTTAAGACTGCCAAGCCGCAAAGACCTGCATGGTCTACAGCTGGCATAATCGACAACACAAGACCATTTTAGTGCAGTTGACGTGAAAGGAACGTGATAATAGATGTCAATAATTAATTCATTTCTTGATACCATGGCGTCGCTGGCGTCACAGTCGGGTTTTGCGGGTTTCCTCGTAGACGGCGGCTGGAAAAATATCGTAATGATACTTATTTCATTCGTATTTATGTATTTGGCTATTGCAAAGGGCTTTGAGCCTCTGCTGCTCCTGCCTATCTCATTCGGTATGCTGCTTACAAACCTGCCATATGCTGAGATGTATCACCCGGACTTTTGGAACTATAAGACAGTTGCAGGCAACGATCACTATATCGACTACGGTCAGATACTTCAAAAGGGCGGTCTGTTGGATATCCTTTATATGGGCGTTAAGCTCCAGATATATCCACCGCTCATATTCCTTGGAATCGGTGCAATGACAGACTTTGGTCCGCTGATCGCAAGCCCTAAGAGCTTTCTTATGGGTGCTGCCGCACAGGGCGGTATCTTCTTCACATTCATCGGTGCAGCTCTCTTCGGAATGAGTGCAGCTGAGTGTGGTTCTATCGCTATCATCGGCGGTGCAGACGGCCCTACATCTATCTATGTATCTTCAAGACTTCTTACATCAAATAGTAATATCGGCGTTGGTACGATAGCACTTGCAGCCTATACATACATGGCTCTTGTTCCTATCATTCAGCCGCCTATCATGAAGGCTCTCACAACAAAGAAAGAGCGTTCAGTAGTAATGGGTCAGCTCAGACCTGTTTCAAAGGTAGAAAAGCTTATTTTCCCTATCCTTGTAACTATTGTTATCTCTCTCATGGTTCCTTCAGCAGCTCCACTGGTTGGTATGCTCATGTTTGGTAACCTTCTTAAAGAGAGTGGCGTCTGCGACAGACTTGTAAAGACTGCACAGAACGAGCTTATGAACATCATCACTATCTTCCTTGGCGTAACAGTTGGTGCAACAACTCAGGCTGATAAGATCATGAACATTCAGTTTGCAGAAGTTATGGCACTTGGCGTTGTAGCATTCTCTATTGGTACAGCCTGCGGCGTACTTCTTGGTAAGCTTATGTATGTTCTTTCAGGTCACAAGATCAATCCTCTTATCGGTTCAGCTGGTGTATCTGCCGTTCCAATGGCAGCTCGTATCTCTCAGAAGGTCGGTCAGCAGGAAGTTCCTACAAACTATCTGTTGATGCACGCTATGGGTCCTAACGTTGCCGGCGTTATCGGTTCAGCAGTTGCTGCAGGTGTTCTTCTTACGATCGTAAGATAAGTTCAGATCATTTTCGGGACGATGAAAAACATCGTCCCGTTTTTTGTATGTATGTTAGGAGTGTTGAAATGTCAGAAAGTAAATTTTTTGCAGTGATATCCCGAATGAAATATATAAACCGCTGGGCACTGATGCGTAACACCATAACCGAAAATATTAGCGAACATTCCCTTGAGGTAGCATTTATAGCCCACGTTCTTGCACTTATCAGGAACAAAAGGTTTGGTGGAAATGTTTCCCCTGAAAGATGTGCACTGCTTGCTATGTACCATGACGTCACAGAGATAATCACAGGCGACTTGCCTACGCCGATAAAGTATTACAGTCACGAGATAAAGGGTGCTTATGACGAGATAGAGCAGAAGGCGAAAAATACACTTGTTTCTTATCTTCCTGACGATTTAAAAGAAGATTTTGAACCGCTTTTCTGTAAGACCCCTCAGGAGGAAGAGGCTTGGGTGCTCGTTAAAGCTGCGGACAAGCTTTCGGCACTTATCAAGTGCTTGGAGGAAAGACAAATGGGCAATACCGACTTTGCCTCCGCCGAAAAATCCACCCTTGAATCTATCAAGACCATGAATATCCCTGAGGCAAATGTCTTTCTTGATGAATTTATCCCTGCTTATACCCTCACCCTTGACGAACAAACTTGACATTTGTAAAAGTGTGTTGTATAATATAAATTGAAATTATAGGACAATATTAAGTGGGAAAATATTGAATTAACGGAGGCTATACATTGGATATTATCGTTTCTGCGTCGCTGCTTGCCTGCGACTTTTCAAATCTTGCATCAGAGATAAAACGTGCCGAGGATGCCGGCGTTGACTGGATACACTATGATGTCATGGACGGAATGTTTGTGAAAAATATCAGCTTTGGCGAACCGCTGCTCAAAAGCGTGGGCAAAAGCATCAGTATCCCTGTTGACGTGCATCTTATGATATGCGACCCTATCAGGTATATCGATAACTATGCCGACCTTGGTGCTGACCTTATAACTTTCCATTATGAGGCGGCGGAAGATCCGCAGGCTGTTATCGACAAGATACACGCAAGGGGCGTAAAGGCAGGTATTTCCATTAAGCCTGCGACGCCAGTAAGTGCAATAAAGCCGTTCCTTGACAGCGTGGATATGGTGCTGGTAATGACAGTAAATCCGGGCTTTGGCGGACAGAAGTTCATTCCTGACACACTCGAGAAGATAAGTGAAGTGAGATATCTTCTCGACCAGTCTGACAGGGATATCAGACTTCAGGTGGACGGCGGTGTGAACCTCGAAACCGCAGGACTGCTCAAAGAGTCAGGTGCAGACACCCTTGTAACCGGCACATATGCTTTCAAGGCAGAGGACATGGCAGAGGCAGTCAAGCTTTTAAGAGAGAAAGTTTAGTTTTTCAAAAGGAGCATCAGTCATAAGCTGGCTGTGCTCCTTTATTTTGTTTATGACTATCCCGTCAGCTGTGCAGGCTTTCAAAAATTGCTTTTTGGCGACGGTGGAGCGTGCGTAGTTTACTGTAAATATAAGAGCATAGCCGCCTGAAAAACCGTATAAACAGGCTTTGGATATCTTGTCAGAGTATTCTTTATGTATCTCTGCGGCTTTTTTTGCAAGCTCATCAGGTGCGGTCGCAATGACAGCAAGTTCAGTGCTGCTGCGGCGTTGGTCACTTTTCTGCAGCCTGAAATATATGTTTATCGTGCCGGCAGCAGTCAGTGCGACGTCAACATCAACGCTGCCCTCGGATATTTTTATAAGCCCTGTTTCTCTCATTATGAACATCAGGTCAGACAAAAACTCCTCGCTGCGTGGAGCATTGTCCTCAAAATCCTTGAAAGAAATGTCCATTATCCGCATATCCTTTTCACCAAGAATGACCTTTATTTCTAACTCTGACAGCCTTTTTATCTCCAAAACAAACACCCCTTATGAATAATGTCAGCCTCCGCTGTATCATTATACTCATAAGGGGTGTGTTCTGTGAAATTCTGTTTATTAAAGCTGGTCGGAAAGTTCCGCCCACTCGTCCATTTTTTCGTCAAGTGCTGTCTTAGCCTCTTCCAGCTCCTTGCATTTTTCGCTCATCTTGCTGTAATCCGAGGCTATCTCTGGGTCAGAAATGGCATTTTCAAGCTCGAATATCAAGACCTCGGTCTGCTCAATCTCCTTTTCAAGCTCTCTGATGTGGTTTCTCTTCTGTGCGTCAGCGGCACGCTGTTCCTTGCTGCGGTATTGCTTTGCCTTGTTCTCCTTGTATGCCTTTTCTTCCTCAGCACGCTTTATCTCAGCCTCGCTTTGTGCTTTAAGCTGACGGGCAGCGTTCACAGCCTCGCTGTATGCGTCGAAGTTGCCCTCATAAGAGTTCACCTCGTTATGCTTGACCTCGATTATCCTGCTCGCCACTTTGTTGAGCAGATATCTGTCATGGGATACAAGGATTATCGTTCCGCCAAACTCAGCCAGTGCGTCCTCAAGAACTTCCTTTGTGCTTAGGTCAAGGTGGTTAGTCGGCTCGTCAAGTACGAGCACATTGCCACGGTTAAGTGCCATGATAGCGAAACAAAGCTTTGCTCTCTCTCCGCCGCTAAGGACGGATATAGGTTTGAACACGTTCTCTCCTGTTAGCAGAACAGCACCCAGCACACTTCTTGCCTGCTGTTCCGAAAGCCTTGGATATCTGTCCATTATCTCTTCAAGAACGGTCTTGCGTGGGTCAAGTATAGCGTGCTCCTGCTCAAAGTAGGATATCTTCACGTTTCCACCCCAGCTTATGTTGCCGCCCTCATGTGGGATAATGCCTTGGATAAGTTTCAGTATGGAAGTTTTTCCGATACCGTTCGCACCGATTATAGCAACGTGCTCTCCACGGCGAACGTTCATGGTAAGTGACTTTATAAGCCCCTTTTTGTCAGCACCCTCGCCAACAACCAGCGGACAGTCAACAACTCGCACGATATCCTTTGTTGGCTCAATATCATACTCAAGCTTTATCTTCGGCGGCTTTGTGTACATAAGCGGCTTATCAATACGCTCGATTCGGTCAAGCATATGCTGTCTTGACTTTGCCATTTTTGAAGTTGACGCCCTGACGAGATTTTTCGCAACATAGTCCTCAAGCTTTGCGATCTCTTTCTGCTGTGCCTCGTATTCTTTCAGCTGACGCTCTGAGTTCATCTGCTTTTGCACAAGATAAGAGGAGTAGTCCCCACGGTATGAAGTGAGCCTGCCTTGCTCTATCTCGCATATCCTCGTGCAGACCTTGTTAAGAAAATATCGGTCATGTGAAACTATGATTATCGCACCTTTGTAGCCTTTGAGATAATCCTCAAGCCACATGAGCGTTTCAAAGTCAAGGTGGTTGGTAGGCTCGTCAAGAATGAGCAGATTTGGCTCTTCAAGGAGCAGCTTTGCCAGTGCAAGACGTGTCTTTTCGCCGCCTGAAAGGGTAGAGATAACTCTGTCAGTAGGCGTTGAGCCAAAGCCCATGCCGTTTAGCACCTGCTTTATCTTCACGTCTATCCTGTAGCCGTCACGAGCCTCAAAGTATGAGGAAAGCTCAGCATACTCATGGCTTATGTCGTCAATATCGCCGCCCTCAGCCATTTTCTTTTCAAGAATTTTCATTTTCTCAAGGGTCTCAAGCAGGGGAGCAAAAGCGTTCTTCATCTCTTCGCCTATGGTCAGTTCAGAATTAAGTCCGCTGTTCTGCCTTAAAAATCCAATGGACGCCTTTCCTGCAATGTTCACAGAACCTAGTCCCTCAGGCGTTTTGTCAAAACCCTCGCTGCCTGTTATGATGTTGAGCAGTGTTGATTTGCCGCAGCCGTTCACGCCGATAAGTCCAACAGCCTCTCTGTCCTCGACCGTGAAATTTATATCCTTGAGCAGTGCCTGCCCGTTGAAATATTTATAAAGATGTTCAACATTAAGTAGCATTATATATTTCTCCCATTTTGATTATCAAGACTAATTATACACTATTTTTTTCTCGATTTCAACCTTTTTGTCATTCTTGTGGTATTTAAGGCAAAATATTACGCCATGCTGGATAAAAAAATATGAAAAAAGTGCGTAAAACTATGTACTTTTTGATCGATATGTGGTATAATGAAAACAAGTCTATAATTTTAGTCTTAATGTTGCTATTATTTTATCCGAAAGGACTGGTGATGTTAGGGTTGGAGCAGAAACTTTCGTTGTATGGTTTTAATAATTTGACCAAGACCCTGAGCTTTAACATTTATGATGTCTGTTATGCTAAAACAGAAAGAGAGCAGAAAGAGTATATTGCTTATATCGATGAGCAGTATAATTCAGAAAGGCTGACAAAGATACTTTGCGATGTCACAGAGATGATAGGTGCAAGGATACTTAATATATCAAAACAGGATTATGAACCGCAGGGTGCGTCTGTAAACGTGCTTATTGCTGAAAAAGCCCTCGATGAGGACAGTATCGACCCTTCGTGCAATCAGGGAAAAATAGGCGGAGATGTGCCTGAAATGATCCACGCTCACCTTGACAAGAGCCACGTTACAGTTCATACATTTCCTGAATATCACCCTGACAATGCTATTTCCACATTCAGGGTGGATATCGACGTTTCCACCTGCGGAACTATCTCTCCGCTGAATGCACTGAATTATCTTATCGGCAGCTTTGATTCTGATATCATCACTATCGACTACCGTGTAAGAGGTTTTACCCGTGACGTTTTAGGAAAGAAGTTTTTTATCGACCATAAGATAACTTCTATTCAGGACTATATAGATAAAAATACGCTGACTAAATATGACGCTATAGACGTCAATGTTTATCAGTCGAACATTTTCCATACCAAACTTCTCATCAAAGATATCGACTTGCAGAATTATCTGTTCAAGCAGGACGTTTATGAGCTTACGCCTAAGCAAAGGCTTGACATCACAGACAGTCTGCGTAGAGAAATGATAGAGATCTACAGCGGCATGAACATATACTGATAAGGTAGTGATAGATTTGAACTTGACACAGAATAATGCACCTGTGTATGAGGCTTTGAAAAAACATATGAGAAACAGAGTGGTGCGTCTTGACGTACCAGGTCACAAGGGCGGAAGAATGAACAAGGAACTCCGTGACTTTTTGGGCGTTGACTGCCTTAAATGCGACGTGAACTCCATGAAACCGCTGGACAACCTTTGTCACCCTGTTTCTGTAATAAAAGACGCTGAAATGCTTGCCGCCGAGGCGTTCGGTGCAAAGCACGCATTCTTTATTGTAAACGGCACAACTGCCGCAGTTCAGACGATGATATTCGCAAGCTGCAAGGCAGGGGACAAGATAATAATGCCGAGAAACGTTCACAGAAGTGCTATCAACGCACTTGTTGTGTGCGGTGCAATACCTGTTTATGTAAATCCGGGCACTAACAAGCAGCTTGGAATCCCACTTGGAATGTCTGTTAAGGACGTTGAACAGGCTATCAAAGCGAATCCTGATGCAAAGGCTGTTTTGGTGAACAATCCAACGTATTACGGAATTTGTTCTGATATAAAAAGTATCGTCAAGCTTGCCCATGAGCATGGTATGCTGGTGCTGGCGGACGAGGCCCACGGCACTCATCTGTATTTCGGTGAGGGTCTGCCTTGTTCTGCAATGGCGGCAGGAGCGGATATGGCGGCAGTTTCTATACACAAAACAGGCGGTAGCCTTACGCAGTCGTCACTGCTGCTGTGTGCTGATACAGTTTCAGAGGGTTATGTAAGACAGATAATAAACCTTACTCAGACCACAAGCGGCTCTTATCTGCTTATGGTTTCCCTTGACCTTGCAAGAAAAAATCTTTCACTTAACGGCAAGGAGCTTTTCAAAAAGGCTGTTGACTATGCCGACTATGCAAGGGAAGAGATAAATAAGATAGGCGGTTATTACGCTTTCGGACGGGAGCTTGAGAACGGCGATGATATTTTCGCTTTTGACAGCACAAAGCTTTCCGTTCACACAAGGGCCATGGGACTTGCAGGCGTTGAGGTCTATGATATTCTCCGTGACGATTATGACATTCAGATAGAGTTCGGCGATATCGGAAATATACTTGCTATAGTTTCCGCAGGCGATAGAGAGCTTGAGATAGAGCGTTTCATATCTGCACTTTCTGAGATAAAAAGGCTTTATTCAAAAGACCCGTCGGGAATGTTCGACCATGAGTATATCAACCCTATCGTTGAGATACCGCCGCAACAAGCTTTCTACAGCGAGAAAAAGTCTGTGCCTATAGAAAAAAGCAACGGCATGATATGTGGAGAGTTTGTAATGTGCTATCCGCCGGGAATACCTATCCTTGCACCGGGAGAGAAAATAACTTCCGACATACTTAATTATATCGCATACTGTAAAGAAAAGGGCTGTTTCCTTACAGGTACGGAGGATCTTGAGATAAACAACATAAACGTAGTAGTAAATTCATAGAGAGGGGACACATTTTATGGATCTTTGGTTTACTGAAAAACATACGGACGATGTTAATTTCAGCATTCGTGTAAAAAAGCAGCTGTATTCTAAAAAAAGCTACTATCAGGAAATAGACGTTTTTGATACCTATGAGTTTGGCAGAGTATTGGTGCTTGACGGCTTTATAATGCTTACCGAGAAGGACGAGTTCATTTATCATGAAATGGTAACGGCAGTGCCTATGGCGGTCAATCCTGAGATAAAAAAGGTGCTTGTTATCGGTGCAGGCGACGGCGGAACTATCCGTGAGCTTTGCAGATATAACACTATCGAGAAGATAGATATGGTTGAGATAGACGAGCAGGTGGTGAACGTGTGCAAAGAGTATCTGCCGCAGACGGCCTGTGCCTTTGACGACCCAAGGCTCACGCTCTATATTGAGGACGGTCTGAAATTCGTTCGCCGCAAGGAAAATGAATATGACCTAATAATAGTTGACTCCACCGACCCTTTCGGACCGGGAGAGGGACTTTTCACAAAGGAATTTTACGGCAACTGCTCAAAGGCTCTCACCGACTGCGGAATACTTATAAACCAGCATGAGAGCACATATTATGATTCTTATGTGGATATGGTAAAGCGTACCCATAGAAGAATAGGCAGTGCTTTCCCAGTTTCAATGGTCTATCAGGCTCATATCCCGACTTATCCGTCAGGTCATTGGCTTTTCGGCTTTGCGTCGAAAAATCTTCACCCTATATATGACCTTAAAGCCGAAGAGTGGAAAAAGTTTGGCATAAAGACAAGATATTATAACACAGAACTTCACAAGGGCTGTTTCGCACTGCCAAATTACGTCCTTGACGTACTTGAGGACTGTGACTAAAGGAGAAAAGTATGGAAAAGAATGTTCATACCTTTATAGGCTGTGACTGTGAATATGATGACGCAAAGATAGTCCTTTTCGGTGCACCATATGACAGCACGACTTCATTCAGACCCGGCACAAGATTTGCAAGCTCTGCAATGCGTAATGAGAGTTTTGGCATAGAAACTTACTCACCGTATCAGGATAAGGACCTTCTTGACGTAAACGTCTTTGACAGCGGCGACCTTGAGCTGCCATTTGGCAATCCTGAGGGAGCACTTAGAGATATCCATGACCGCACTGCTGAAATACTTGACAACGACAAGATACCATGCATGATAGGCGGCGAACATCTGGTGACGCTTGGTGCTGTGAGAGCGGTGGCTGAGAAATATCCTGATCTGCATATCGTTCACTTTGACGCCCATGCCGATCTGAGGGATGTTTATCTTGGCGTGAAAGAATCTCATGCCTGTGTGCTCCACAGATGTTGGGATATCGTAGGCGACGGAAAGATATATCAGTTTGGTATCAGGAGCGGCGACAGGGACGAGTTCAAGTTTGCGAAAGAGCACACTTTCATGGAAAAGTTCGGCTTTTTCAGACTTGACAGCATAGTGAAAAAACTTCAGGGCAAACCAGTTTACTTTACCCTTGACCTTGACGTGCTCGACCCTTCAGAGTTCCCGGGAACGGGTACTCCTGAGGCAGGGGGAGTTACTTTCAAAGAGCTTATGTTCGCAGTGGAGGAAGTCGCAAAGCTCAATATCGTGGGCTTTGATGTGAACGAGCTTTCACCTGTGTACGATCAGACAGGACGTTCAACGGCACTTGCCTGCAAGCTGCTGAGAGAGATACTTTTGTATTTTTATAAATAAAAGGGGAAAACATGGGGTTATTTGATATTTTTAAGAAAAAGAATACTGACGCCAATGTGCCAAATGAATCAGCGGAGAAAACTTTAGACCACGAAACAGAACTTAAAGTTGCCGAGCAGGCACTTAAAGCTGTCGAGAAAAAGACGCTGACACCTTGCGTGAAACTAGAACTGGCAGGTAATAAGCCCTCTATTTTTGAGAGCAAGGTCGGCGGAATGGGCTATGTTCCACATGACGGCACTATCCCAGAGGACAAAAAGGGCAGGCAGTTAAGGCTGCTGGCTCAGTTAGATTGTTCGCAGGTGGTTGGTATCGAAGATTTTCCTAAAAGCGGACTTTTGCAGTTTTGGATATTAAATGATGATGTTTACGGAATGTCTTTTGATGATATTACTTGTCAAGATACGTTCAGAATAGTTTATCACAAGGATATCGACAATACTGTTACCGAGGAAGAAGTCAAAGCCAAGTTCAAGGAAAACGGACTTGACGGAGAGTACAGTATGCCGGTAAATGGCGAGTTTGGTTTGAAATTCACTTCAAGTGCTGATGTTATGAGCGAATCTGACGTTAGGTTTGAGAAGATGTTTTGTGAGTACTATAATGCTGCTCAACCGAAAAAGAAAATAAATTCTCTTATGGACATGGATATCGCTCCTGCTGATGAGATAGAGGCTTATGAGCAGAACTTTCAGAACGCTTATGGTCATAAGATAGGTGGCTATCCTGCTTTTACGCAGTGGGACCCTCGTAATGAAGATACCAAGTATGACTTTTTGCTTTTGCAGCTTGACAGCGATTTCGGCAATGGCGATGAGAAGATAATGTGGGGAGATGCAGGTATCTGCGGATTTTTTATAAACAGACAAAGGCTTAAAAATCTCGATTTTGATGATGTTATTTATAATTGGGATTGCGGTTGATAATAATTAATTCAGAAAGGAATGATCTAATATGTCAAGAGCATTGATAATCGGTGCAGGCGGAGTTGCAGGTGTAGTTATACACAAGTGCTGTCAGAACAGCGATGTATTTACTGATATCTGTATCGCCAGCAGAACAAAGTCAAAGTGCGATAAATTCAAGGAGGAACTTCAGGATAAGACAAAGACAAATATCACAACTGCACAGGTGAACGCAGACAACGTGCCTGAGCTTGTGGCTCTTATGAAAGAATATAAGCCTGATATTTGTATCAACGTGGCTCTGCCTTATCAGGATCTCCATATCATGGACGCTTGCCTTGAGTGTAAAGTAGATTATGTTGACACAGCAAACTACGAGCCTGAGGATACCGCAAAGTTTGAATATAAGTGGCAGTGGGCTTACAGAGAGAGATTTGAAAAGGCTGGTATCACAGCACTTCTCGGCTCAGGTTTTGACCCGGGCGTAACAGGCGTTTTCTGTGCATATGCTCAGAAACATTATTTTGACGAGATAAACTATATCGATATCCTCGACTGCAACGGCGGCGACCATGGTTATCCATTTGCTACAAACTTTAACCCTGAGATAAATATAAGAGAAGTTTCCGCAAAGGGTTCTTATATTCAGGACGGCAAGTGGGTAGAAACTGAGCCAATGGAAATAAAGAGAGTTTATAATTTCGATCAGGTGGGCGAAAAGGATATGTATCTTCTCCACCACGAAGAGCTTGAATCACTGGCTCTCAACATCAAGGGTATAAAGAGGATACGTTTCTTCATGACATTCGGTCAGAGCTATCTCACACACCTTAAATGCCTTGAGGATGTTGGAATGACTTCTATCGAGCCTATCGACTTTGAGGGCAAGAAGATAGTACCTCTCCAGTTCCTTAAAGCAGTTCTTCCTGACCCTGCATCACTTGGTCCAAGAACAAAGGGCAAGACAAATATCGGCTGTATCTTCCAAGGCAAAAAGGACGGCAAGGACAAGACCTACTACGTTTACAACGTCTGCGATCATCAGGAGTGCTATAAGGAAGTCGGTTCACAGGCTATCTCTTATACAACAGGCGTGCCTGCAATGATAGGTGCGATGATGATACTCACAGGCAAGTGGAAAAAGCCGGGCGTTTATAATATCGAGGAGTTCGACCCGGATCCATTCATGGACGCACTGAACAAATGGGGTCTGCCTTGGACAGAGAACTTTGACCCTGTTCTGGTAGACTGATAAATGGAGAGCAAAAAATGAAAATAGAAGAGGCTTTTGCAAGATATCTCGGACAAGAGGTGCTTGTGTATACAGTTTCGCAGGGAGGTTCGCTCTCGTCAGTTATCGACTGCAACCTTGAAGAGATAGGCGACGGCTGGGTGAGAGTTACTCAGGGTGACGACAGGAACGAAAGTATCGTGAATACAGCTAATATCATCAGGATAAGAGAGTATCCACGAAACAAAAACGGCAAAAAGAAAATGGTTTTTGATTAAAGGTGAGAAAAAATGAAAACCAAAACTAAAAAAATGATAGCACCTGTAGTGATAGTGGCTATGATATCTATTTACTATATAGCTATTGGCGTTATCTTTGCATACATGAACGGCGTGCCGACGCTTGCAAAGATAATCGCCTTGGTAGTTCCCGCATTGCTGACAGGCGTTGCGATAACGGTGCTTGTGCAAAGAATAAAGGAAATAAAGAAAGGCGAAGACGATGATCTTAGTAAATACTGACTACATTTCAGGCAAAAAGCTTGAAATGCTTGGACTTGTAAAGGGTTCTACTATCCAGACTAAAAATGTGGGCAAGGATATCATGCAAGGCTTTAAAAATCTTGTTGGCGGCGAGCTTACCGCTTATAATGAGATGATGAACGATGCAAGAGCACTTGCAACCAAAAGAATGGTCGCAGAGGCTGAACAAATGAATGCCGACGCAGTTGTGAATATCAGATACGCATCTTCCGCCATTGCGGCAGGTGCAGCTGAGGTCATTGCATATGGCACAGCAGTAAAATTTACGGGGGACGAATAAATGATATTGATGATCGATGACGTAAAAATGGTAAATGCTGACCAGTTTTATCCATATATCAGCAAAGCACTGGCTCATGATACTGACTCTATCATGAATGACGATAAGCTTTATGAAAAGCTTTGCGAGGTAGACGAGCCTCTTGAGATCATGGTGCATGACTTTGACGATATCCCTAAGGAGAGCCTTGAATTTGCAAAAGGCGTTCTCAGCGTTTTCATGGACGCACGAATGAAAAACAAAAATATCACGGTCAGATTTGTAAACGAAGATTCCTATAAGTGATCCACGGAGGAAAAGAATGTTTGATATTTCAAAGGTAAAGACACCTTGTTATGTTGTTGACGAGGCGGAACTTTATCATAACCTGACGATACTTGACTGGGTGATGATGAAAACGGGCTGTAAAATACTTTTGGCACAGAAAGCATTTTCAATGTACAGCACCTATCCAATGATATCCCAGCATCTGAAAGGCACTACCGCCAGCGGTCTTTATGAGGCAAAGCTTGGCAGGGAAGAGTTTGACGGAGAAGTTCACGTTTATTCGCCTGCATATACTGAAACGGACATGAAAGAGCTTGTGCAGATATGCGACCATATCGTGTTCAACTCCCCTAAACAGTGGCAGAAATTCAAGGGTATCGTCGAAAACAGCGGCAGAAAGATATCCTGCGGAATAAGGTGCAACCCTGAGTATTCCGAGATAGAAACGGATATCTACAACCCGTGTTTTAAAAATTCAAGACTGGGCACAACTCTCGATAATTTTGACGATAGCCTTATTAAGGGTATCGAGGGACTGCATTTTCATACAATGTGTGAGCAGGGTTCTGACGTGCTTAAAAGAACTATCCCGCACATTGAGGAGAAGTTCGGAAAGTATCTTTACAATATGAAATGGATAAATCTTGGCGGCGGTCATCACATAACCCGTGAGGACTATGACCTTGAGACCCTTGTGGAGTGCGTGAACTATCTTCAGGATAAATACGTCGTTCAGGTCTATCTTGAACCGGGCGAGGCTGTTGCACTCAATGCAGGATATCTTGTTTCAGAGGTGATAGACACGACTAAAAACGGCATGGATCTTGCTATCCTTGACGCATCAGCAGCCTGTCATATGCCTGACGTTCTGGAAATGCCTTACCGACCGAATATCATCGGTTCAGGGCAGGCAGACGAAAAGCCTTACACCTATCGCCTTGGAGGTCCGACCTGCCTTGCAGGAGATATAATCGGTGACTATTCCTTTGACGAGCCTCTTAAAGAGGGGGATAGGCTTGTTTTCTGCGATATGGCTATATATTCCATGTGTAAGAACAATACGTTCAACGGAATGCCTTTGCCGTCTATTTATCTTCATAAGCTTGACGGCAAGCTGGAGCTTGTAAAAGAGTTCGGATATGATGATTTCAAAATGAGATTATAATAAAAAGCGGTCTGATTTTCTGTCAGACCGCTTTGTTTTTCTATTTTATTTATGCAAGGCAGTGTTTTTCTATCTCTTTAATGACGCTGTTGTCATTGTTTGAACCTGTCATGAAATTCGCTACCTTTTTAATGGATTCGTGAGCGTTTGACATTGCAAAGCTGTAGTAAGAATTGTTCAGCATATCGACGTCATTGAGATAGTCGCCGAATGCCATAGTTTCTTCATAACTTACACCCATGCGGTTCTCGATAGTTTTGAGAGCGGAACCTTTTGTTACGCCCTTGTTCATGATATCAGTCCAGTATTTGCCTGAGAGCTGCACGTTGAAATCATCTCCGAAACGCTCTGCAAGCTTGACGTATCCGTCATTTTCAATGCCGCTTTCTTCAAAAACAGCTATCTTGAAAATATCATCGTCAACAAGAGTGAGATCTTTCATGTTCACTTGATTTACATAATATGAGCGAACTTCCTTGTTCTGCGATTCGTTCTTAGCATTGTTCCAAGTGCCGTTTCTTCCGCACAGCAGCACCATAAGGTCATGTTCACGGCAAAATCTTACAACTTCTTTGACTGTTTCTTTAGGCAAAACGGAAACTGAAAGCAGCTTTCCTTTGTCAACAACATATGCACCGTTGTCGCATATAAATGTCATATCGTCAATGTAGTCAGCGAACTGGTTCTTTATCGTGCAGTAGCTCCTGCCGCTGGAAATAACGAATCTGATATTCTTTTTAAAAAGCCGCCTTACCACATTGTCAAAGTTTTCTGGCAGCTGTTTGTTATCGTCAAGCAAAGTGCCGTCCATGTCTGTTGCAATAAGTTTAATCATCATGATCCTCCGTGGTTTTCGTTATGCTCGGACATTCATATTATATTATATTTCAAAATCTTTTTTCCATTTCAAAAATTTTTCTTTTTCTTCTTCTGTTTCTATTTCATTTTTGATTTTTATCAGAAAACTTTGTCGATTTCAATATATTTATTTCATATAAACAAAAGCACATTGAGATTATTGTACAATGTAGCTAAATATCAAGGTAACGCCGTACATATCTGTTTTGTATAAGTCTTGCTTGTTTTAGAAACATATACTGTAAATTCATTTACATAAATATTACAAAAGTGAAAAGTAGCTGAAATTTGAGCTGATTTTGTTGACATTAAGGAGCAATGGGAGTAAAATATACTTTGTTCAAGGGGTAAAGCTTTTAAAAACGCACTTGATTTGGCAAAAGTTTTGTATATTTCACTGAAAAGACTATATTATGCTTGACTTTTATCAGAAAAAAATATACAATATTCTTTGTGACTGAATAAAGCGAATTGAAAAGGAGATATAAATGAATAAGGTTATAACTAAGATCCGCAGCGGATTGGGCGGATACCTGAAGGATAACATCTTGTTTCTGACATTTGTATTTGCGTCAGTTCTGAACGGATTTCTCCTCAGGGCGTTCACAGTAAAATTCAATTACAGCCAGATAAAACCGCTTATGGCTGACTTTGCGGTAATACTGCTGCTTGCCCTCATATCTTATGTGTTCAAAAAACCGAGAAAGCAGTTTGTCTATCTTTTGATACTGACAATAATTTTCTCTATACTTTGTACGGCGAATTCAATTTATTATACAAACTATAAATCATTCATCTCAGTGTCACTTGTTTCCACGGCATCACAGCTGGGCGGAGTAATGGACGCCGTTACTGAGAATATCATGGAGCCTAAGGATCTTATCTTCCTGTGGGATATCCCTGCTATCATAGTGGTATATATACTTATCAAAAGAAGAACAAGAGATTATATCACTCAGGTAAAGGAAAAGAGAAAACGCCGCAGATATGCACTTGGAACATTCTGCGTTTCTATAGGTCTTGCAGGTATCTTCTGCTCAACACTTACCGGTACTGATTATTCAAGACTTGCAAAACAGTGGAACAGAGAGTATGTTCTTGGAACTTTCGGACTGTATACATATCAGTTCAGCGACGTTATATCCTGCACTCATGCGAAGATAAACATGATGTTCGGATATGAGGAAAGCGAAGAGGTTTTCAATAAGTTCTATGATGATAAGTCTAAGACTGAGGAAACCGAAGAGAAGAGCAATAAATACACCAATATATTTAAGGGTAAGAACGTTATCGTTATCCACGCAGAGAGTTTCCAGCAGTTCTGTATGGATACATATATAAATGGTGAAGAGCTTACGCCAAACATGAACAAGCTTGCAAGAGAGGGACTTTATTTCTCTAACTTCTATGCTCAGGAGAGCGTTGGAACAAGCTCAGACAGTGAGTTCACATTTGCGTCGTCCCTTATGCCTGCCTCAAGCGGCACAGTTGCTATCAACTATTGGGACAGAGATTACACCACAACTCAGAAAATGCTGAAGGCAAAGGGCTATTATACTTTCAGTATGCACGGCAACAACGGCTCATACTGGAACAGACTCAACCTTCACCATTCGCTGGGCTATGATGATTTCTTTAACTACAACACAGACTTCAATATTGATGAAACTATCGGTCTTGGTCTGTCGGATAAATCATTCTTTAGACAGGCAGTGCCTAAGATACAGAAGATAAATAAGGATCATGACAAATGGTATGGTGCGTTCCTTATGCTTACGAACCATACTCCGTTTACAGATATCGAGCGTGTAAGCGACTACGAAGTTGACTTCAAGTACAAGATGTACAACGAAGAGGACGGTATGTATGAGGAAAAATCAGCACCGTTCCTTGAGGGCACAAAGCTTGGTTCATATTTCAAGTCAGTTCACTATGCCGATCAGGCTATCGGTCAGTTCATGAATGACCTTGACAAAGCAGGACTTCTTGACAACACAGTTGTCGTTATCTACGGCGACCATGACGCTAAGATAAAAGCAGAAGAGTATGACAGATACTTTAACTATAATCCTTTCACCGATTCTGTGCTTACAGAAGATGATGAGGGATATGTTCCTGTTGATGATTTCTACTATAACCTCAACAGAAAGGTACCTTTTATAATCTGGTCAAAGGACGGCGGCTATGAGCCGACAGAGGTCAAGCAGATAATGGGTATGTATGATGTTCAGCCAACACTTGGAAATATGTTTGGTTTTTCAAATGTATACGCACTTGGTCATGACATCTTCTCTGTAGCTGACAATGAGGAAAACGTTGTTATCTTCCCGAACGGCAATTTCGTTACAGATACCGTTTATTATGACAGCCAGAAGAATACATACTTCGATCTGACAGGCTACAGCAACGTTGCCACGGCGGTGTCATGCAATCAGGTCTATAAGGATAATCCAAACCCTGTGTACATGGACGACGACCAAGGTCTGTTCAAGACAACTGTGAACGAGGTGTACAGTCAGGACGCCTGTGACGCACGAATAAATGACGGCGTTGTGGACGAGGATTATATCAGCAATTATTCTAATTATGCAGAGGAGAGAATAAATATCTCCAACGCCATAATTTACTATGATATGATCTACAAGACCGACCACGGTTTCAGCGACAACAATATGAACGGTGACAGTTCATCAAAGGGTGCAAACTCAGTATTCGCACCGCCTGAAAACAAGAGAACATTCGGCAGACACGCCGCATAATAAAATCGGAGCAGGGTAAAGCACTCTGCTCCGTTTTGTTTGTTCTAAAAAAGCATAAAAAAAAGACTAGCCAGGCTAGTCGATTTTTTGGAATATTCAAGCATTAAGCTCTTTCAACCTTACCTGAACGCAGGCATCTTGAGCAAGCGTAAATGTGACAAGGAGTGCCGTTTACAACAGCTTTAACTCTCTTTACATTTGGCTTCCAAGTTCTGTTTGATCTTCTGTGTGAGTGTGATACCTTGATTCCGAAAGTAACGCCCTTACCGCAGATTTCGCATTTTGCCATTACGCTGCACCTCCTTTACCCTTAAAAATGCAATACTATTATTCACAATATTAAATATTATAGCATAACTGAAAAGAAATTGCAAGAGCTTTTTGAGATTTTTTTTGAAATTTCCGTAAAATCGTATATATTTATAGTTTTCGATTAAAAATAAAGACAAAATGCCTTGAAATTTCATTGAAAATAGTGTATAATTACATTTATGATTTGTGAAATATTATAAGCCGACACCAGTGAAGTGTCTTATTTGTGACGATAGGAGGTCATATAGATATGGATCCGCAGAAAATTCTTGATTACGGTGCAAAGCTGATCGTAATTTTTATGTGTATACCGATACATGAATACGCTCATGCATGGGCAGCAACAAAACTGGGTGACGACACTCCACGCTATCAGGGTAGACTGTCACTTAACCCTCTTGCACATCTTGACCCTATCGGTGCATTGTTTATATTCTTTGTAGGTTTTGGCTGGGGTAAGCCTGTTCAGGTGAATCCTATCAGATTTAAGAATTATAGAAAAGGCATGGCACTGACTGCTGCTGCCGGCCCTATCTCAAATATCATTATGGGACTTATCGGAATCGTGCTTTATAAGCTTTTCTATGTGCTTTATATCGTGCATTATGCTATATCTCTGTATTATGTGTCCCTTATACTTTATTACTTTACTGCAATAAACGTTGGACTTGCTGTGTTCAATCTTATCCCTATCCCGCCTCTTGACGGTCAGAAGATACTGTCTTATTTTACAAGCAGTAAGGTAGACCGCTTTATGGCTCAGTATCAGAACTATATCTCTATCGCTTTTATCCTCCTTGTTATCACAGGTGTGCTCGACAAACCTATAGGCTGGCTGCAAAGCGGTATGTTCTGGATAATGGATAAGCTTACATTCTGGGTCGACCCGATACTCAATGCAATATTTTTAAAATAAAACTGTTCATGAAAGGAAAAAACGTAAATGAGTGCTGCACAGTTCAAGCTGGATATGTTTGAAGGACCGCTGGATCTGCTCCTTCACCTTATCAGCAAGCACAAATTGAATATTTACGATATTGAGATATCTCTGCTCCTTGAACAGTATATGGACTATATCAACGACCTTGACCACGAGGACTATGAGGACGCTGCCGACTTTCTTGAAATGGCAGCCCGTCTTATTTACATAAAGACCTGTTCACTTCTGCCCCATGATGAGGAGTCAAAGGAGCTTAAAAAAGAGCTTGAGGGAAGAATAATCGAGTATTCCTTGTGCAAACAGGCGGCTCTCACGCTCCGTGATGATTATGTGGGCGATCTTGTGTTCGTCAGAGCAGCCGTAAAACTGCCTGTGAACAAGACCTATACCCGTGAGCATGACCCTCAGTGCCTTTATGATGCATACATGGGTATATCTAAAAAAGCCCGTAACAGCGTGCCGCTAAAGGCAAAAATGTTCGAGCCTATCGTTTCGCATAAGATAGTTTCGGTTACATCAAAGATAATCCATGTGCTCAAAAGGCTTTATAAGCACGGCGAGTGCGATATGGGAGATCTGTATGACGGCATGACGGAGAAGAGTGAGAAGGTCGCAACTTTTCTTGCTATACTTGAGCTGACAAAATCAGGCAGGATATTTTTAAATGACGATAATTCAAAGATATTCTTTAACCGTGCGTCAAAGAATAAAAAGGTCGAGTCGGATTTTGACAAGCCTGTTGTCATAGAAAATGAAACAGCAGAAGAGGTCACAGCCGAGCCTGAACCTATAGAAAATATACTTAATGATGAGCCGACTGAAAATGTTCAGGAGGAAGATGAGGAAGATACAGAACCTGAGGTCACTGTTCAGCCGAAACGTCACGCTGCTGCAAAGGCGGAACGAATTTCAAATGAAGTGGTCGCAGCCTATGCACCAATAAAGTCTGCCCGGGAGGTCATGGCTGAAATGGAAAAGATATCCGAGAAAATAGATAGTGTTACGGTACATACTGAAACTGTGGCGACGAAGGTGGAGAGCGAGCCTGAGCCCATTGACGAGGCTGCACTGGAAGAAATAAGGCTGCTTGAGCAGCTTGCGGATATCACCCCTGATACAGTGTTCAAGCCTAATTACTGGGCAAAGAGAAGATACTATTGGGGATATTCACCTGTTGGCGATGACGGCGGAAATAATTATTGGCGTTACGGATAAAATACGAGAAGGAATAGACTATGGAACTTTCAAATATACAGGCAGCTGTGGAGGCTGTGCTCTTCGCAAGCGGCGAACCTGTGGAGAGCGAGAAACTTTGTGAGGCGGTTGGTATCGTCAAGAAGCTGCTTGACGAGGCTTTGGACGCCTTGGCTGAGAAATACAACAAGGCTGAAAGCGGAATTGCTCTGCTGAACCTGAACGATTCATATCAGCTTGCCACAAAAGAAGAGCTTGCACCTTTTATAAAGGCGGCTCTTGAAATAAAGAAAAATTCTGTCCTCAGCCCTGCGGCAATGGAGGCACTGACGATAGTTGCATATAATCAGCCTGTAACAAAGGGCTTTGTGGAGCACGTCAGGGGAGTTGATTCGTCAGGTGTTGTTAATTCACTGGTGGACAAGGGCTTGCTTGCTGAGGCTGGCAGACTTGACCTGCCTGGCAGACCTATCGCATACAAAACTACAGATAATTTTCTTCGCTGTTTCAGACTGTCAAGCCTTGATGATCTGCCTCCTATCCCTGATAAGCAAGAGCAGATAACCATTGACGACATCACAAAAGAAGACGAAATAGAAGAATAAAAAATGACCGTGAGGGGAGATGATAGCGATAATTGTGTTATGGATACTGCTTGATATTATAGCAGTTATTGTTATCCTGCTGCATTTTTCCCTTACTGCACATATTGACCTTGATAAAAAGGGCTTTGAACTGCGAGTGCGGTATATGTTTTTTGACATTTACCCACGAAAGCCTAAAAAGCCGAAAGCAGAGAAATCGTTCAAGAAGTCTGAACTGCCTGAGGACAGTTTTGATGATTTTGAAGAGTTTGACGATGACATAGAAGAAAGCTTGCCGACTGTACCAACGACCGACGAAAAGCCTGTTGAGGCAGCGGTCGAAAAGTTTGCAAGCGAAGTGCAGAACGAGGCGGTAACTGAAAGTGAGGTCACTGCCGAGTCTGAGCCTGAGAAAGAAGTTCCAGAGGTTGAAAGCACTGATGTTCAGGAGGAGCATGAAGATGTTCCTACCACGGCGGACAAGCCTGAGGAAATAGTTGTCAAGCAGGAAAAGAAGAGCCTTGCAGGAAAGCTTTTTCACAAGAAAGACAAGGGCGAAGAAAAGTCAAAGCCAAGGACAAAGAAAAAGAAGAAAAGCAGCAAGCTTGATGAGCTGAAAGCTAAATATAAAATCGTAAAGCCGTATATCCCAATGGGCTGGAAATATTTCCGAAAGCTTTTGAAGGCAGTGCGTTTTACCGACGCAAAGATAATTCTTGATGTGGGCAAAGAGGACGCATATGACGCCGCAATGCTTTATGGAAAGGTACAGGCAGGTCTGTTCAACGGCATTGCAATGCTGGCTGGTATCTTTACCGTCAAGCTGAAAAAAGCAGATGTAAACTGCGTCTTTAATGAAAAGACGTTCGGATATGACGTTCATACTATAGTGAGGGTAAGACCAAGCACTATCATAGCCATAGGCTTTTGTATGGGCGTGAATTTTCTGAAAATATATCTCTCAGGCAGACGAAAGAAAAAGCGTGCTGCCAAACGCCGTAGAAAAGAGCTTGCGGCAAAAGCAAATGGAATAAAGGTAACAAATTGAAATACGAAAGGTTGAGAAAAAATGAGCGAGAGCACAAAGATCGAAGGTCTTGTTAAGACCGCAATGGACAAAGTTCGTGAAATGGCTGATTGCGAAACTGTTATAGGCAAGCCTATCGTTACAGCAGACGGCACTACAATAATCCCAGTATCGAAAATATCGGTGGGCTTTGCGTCAGGCGGTTCTGACCTGCCAACAAAGAGCACAAAGGAAACTTTCGGCGGCGGTTCAGGCGGCGGAGTAACTATCCAGCCTATCGCATTTATCGCAGTTTATAAGGGCGAAGTAAAGCTTTTGCAGCTTTCAATGAACGCAACAAAGGAAAATGCCATAATCAATATGGTGCCTGAGGTCATTGACAAGATAACTGATTTCCTCGGCAAGAAGTCTGATGATGAGGACGCAGACGAGGAATAATTTTACTGAATTTTAAAAGCACAAGTGAGCAAACTAATCCTTGAAATTGATTTTAAGGGTGTGGTTTGATTGAAAAGCGTGGCGGTATTTATATGTACGGTCATGATGATGTGCTTTTGCTGCATGAATGTCAGTGCTGACGATCTCAGCGAGATATCGGCAAAAAGTGCCATTGTAATAGACGGCGAAACAGGTGACGTGCTTTTTGAAAAGAACGCCTATGAGCGTCTGCCTATGGCGAGCACAACAAAGATAATGTCAGTGCTGATTGCACTTGAAAACGGCGACCTTGACGAGCAGTTTGTGGTAGACAGCGAGGCGATAATGGTCGAAGGCTCTTCTATGGGACTTCAGGAGGGGGATAAGGTAACTCTCCGTGACCTGTGCTGCGGAATGTTGCTGCCCAGCGGTAATGACGCCGCAAATGCTGCCGCTGTGAGGGTGGCAGGAAGTATCGGCAAGTTCGTTCAGCTTATGAACAAAAAGGCTGAGGAGCTTGGACTAGAGGATACCCACTTTGTCACGCCGTCAGGTCTTGATGATGATACTGATGAGCATTATTCCACTGCGGCGGATATGGCAAAGCTTGCAGCGGAGACAATGAAAAATGAAGATTTCAGGGCTATATGCTGTCTTGAAAAAGTAAAGCTGTGTTACGGCGATCCGCCTTATGACCGCTGGCTAATGAACACAAATAAGCTGCTCAAAAGCTGCGAGGGCGTTGTGGGCGTGAAAACCGGTTTTACCGATAAGGCAAGAAGATGCCTTGTTTCAGCCTGCGACAGAAAGGGAAAGGAACTTATTTGCGTTACCCTCAACGCTCCTGATGATTGGAACGACCATTCAAAGCTTTATGACTATTGCTTTGGATTTGTGTCTGAACAGCGGCTGCCGCTTGATAAAGACAGCTTTGACGTTGCGGCCGTGGGCGGAGTGAGCGACAGCGTGAAATGTAAGGCAGGGCAGGCAAGTGCAGTGCTTTTGAACGGAAGAGCGGCACAGGTGAAGTCAAAGGTTTATTTGCCACGATTTGTTTATGCACCTGTGAAAAGTGGTGACAAGATAGGGCAGGTCGTGTTTTATTATAAAGATGTGGAGATAGCACGGACTGATATCACGTCAACGGAAGATGTGGAGCTTGCTGAGCCTGAAAAGCCTGATATTTTTCACTACTATTTTAATAAGCTGAAAAAATTGTTTGCATAGCGGCTCGGTGTGAGCCGTACATAATTAAGGAGAAAATATGGAAAAAATTCGTATTCAGAAAATAATGTCCGACAGCGGCGTTTGCTCAAGAAGAAAGGCTGAGGAGTATATCTCTGAGGGCAGAGTAAAGGTCAACGGCAGACCTTGCAAGCTTGGTGACAAGGCACTGGCAGGCAAGGATATAATCACTCTCGACGGCGAAAGAATATATGTTGCCAAGAAAAGACAGCTTTATTATATCATGCTCCATAAGCCAAGGGGATATGTTACAACAATGAGCGACGAGCTTGACAGAAAGTGCGTCACAGAGCTGCTCACAAAAGTTCCAGAGAGAGTTTACCCTATAGGCAGACTTGACAAGAACTCAGAGGGCTTGCTGCTTTTCACAAATGACGGCAATTTTGCAAATGATATCATGCACCCGTCAAGACACATCTCAAAGACCTATCGTGTTACCGTAAGACCTGATATAAATGAAGAGCAGCTTATAAAGCTTGCCTCAGGCGTTGAGATAGACGGCAAAATGACGCAGGAGTGCTCAGTGGTAGTGCTTGACAAACAGCCGGGCAGAGTTGTGCTGCAAATGACTATCCATGAGGGCAGGAACCGTCAGATAAGAAAAATGTGCGAGGCTGTTGGACTTGAAGTTGCAAGACTGAAACGCACAGCTGTAGGCCCAGTAAAGCTTGGTATGCTCAAACCTGGCGAGTATAGAGAGTTGAAACCAGACGAACTGAGGGCACTCAGGAACGCTGTGACCAAGAAATAATCGAACTTTAAGGGTTTCTTTTTGTGAAGAAACCCTTTGTTTTGTGCAAAGTGCTTAATAATGTGACTGCGGCTGTAGCGATTATGTTACTAAACGTAAAATATGACGAAATGGGCAAATTTACTCTTGTAAATTTGGCGGAAAAATAGTATAATATTAAGTGTATAAATATGATAAAATCCAGTAGTTTTGCGTTATTTTATCACAAAAATTATTTGAATGGAGGAAACTGTATGTCTGATTCAATTTCTACTCTTGCTGAGCTTAAAGCTGCGGCACAGGCTCCTACTGCTGCAAGAAACAGGCTGACATATTTGTTTGACGAAGGAAAATTTACAGAGCTTGACGCTTACGCTGCTGCGGGCGACTCCCTTGCTGGAGTTATCACTGCTTTTGGCTATGTTGAGGGTAACCCTGTATATGCTTTTTCTCAGGACGTGACTGTTAAGGACGGTGCTTTGACAGAGGCACAGGCAAAGAAGATCGCAAAGGTATATGACCTTGCTGCAAAGACAGGCGTTCCTGTTGTCGGAATATTTGATTCTTACGGTGCTGACGTGAGCGACGGCTCAAAGGCTCTCAACGCTTACGGCGAGCTGCTTATGTGGACTTCAAACCTTTCGGGCGTTGTTCCACAGATAGCTGTTGTTGCCGGCACTTGTGCAGGCTGTGCAGCTATGCTGGCTGAGTCTGCTGACTTTACTGTTATCGCTAAGGACGCTGAGCTTTATGTTGCACCAAACGCAAACGTAAAGAACTCCGCTGAAAATGCTGCTGAAAACGGCACTGCTGCTGTTGTCTGTGAGGATGATAAGGCTGCTGTTGAGGCTGCAAAGAATATACTTACAAAACTTCCACAGAACAACCTTTCACCAGTTCCAATGTACGAATTTGCTGACCCTGCTGAGGCTGTCGGCGATGACGCAGAGGGCATTGCAAAGGCTGTTTGCGACGGCGACAGTGTAACTGAGCTGAACGCTGAGTACGGCAAGGCATCTTATACAGCTCTTGCAACTCTCGGTGGTGCTACAGTGGGCGTTGTTGCTACAAATAAGACTGACGACAAGCTTACAGCTGCCGATTGCTCAAAGATAGCAAGATTTGTTAGAACTTGCGACGCTTACGCTATCCCTGTTGTAACTTTTGTTGATACAGAGGGCTTTAAGGCTGATGATGATACTGAGGCTTACGGTGCTGTGAAGGATATGGCTAAGCTGTGCCACGCTTATGCTGAGGCAACAACTATCAAGCTTGCTGTAGTTACTGGCAAGGCTTACGGTCCTGCATTCATCGCTCTTGCCGGCAAGGGTTCAAATGCTGACCTTTCATTCGCACTTGATACAGCTGTTATCTCCGCACTTGCTCCTGTAACTGCTGTTGAGTTCCTCCAGCATGATGAGCTGAAGGGTGCTGCTGATCTTACTGCTGCAAGAAATGCTCTTGCTGATAAGTTTGCTAAGGAAAACGCCTCTGCCGCTGTTGCTGCAAAGAATGGTTGCGTTGACGGCATCATCGCTAAGAACGAGATCAGACAGACACTTATGGACTCTATCGAGGTAATGGCTGGAAAGAGAATTTCCAGACTGCCTAAGAAACACAGCAATATTCAGTTGTGATAAACATATCAAATTAAAAAGATTGGTGGTTTTTTAAGATGAAAAGATATAATATTACAGTAAACGGAAAAGCTTATGACGTTGCAGTTGAAGAAGTTGGCGGAAGTGCCGCAGCTGCTCCAGCAGCCGCAGCCCCTGTTGCTGCCGCTCCTGCTGCTCCAGCTCCAGCCGCTGCACCTGTTGCAGATGGCACAAAGGTAACAGCTCCAATGCCTGGTACTATCCTTGACATCAAGGTAGCTGTAGGCGACACTGTTAAGTCTGGTCAGGCTATCTGCGTACTCGAGGCTATGAAAATGGAAAATGACGTAAACGCTCCTTGCGACGGTAAGGTACTGAGCGTTAATACAACTAAGGGCTCTGCTGTTGAGACTGGTGCAGTTCTTGCTGTTATCGGCTAATAACATTCCTGAAAATAACGAAAGGATCGATTGAAAATGGCAAAGCTTAAAATAACTGAAACTGTCCTCCGTGACGCTCATCAGTCACTTCTCGCTACAAGAATGTCAATGGACGATATGCGTGAGATACTCCCTGAGATCGACAAGATCGGTTTCTATTCTGCTGAGTGCTGGGGCGGTGCTACATTTGACTCTTGTATCAGATTCCTGAATGAAGACCCATGGGAAAGACTTCGTATCCTCAGAAAAGAAATGCCTAATACAAAGCTCCAGATGCTTTTCAGAGGTCAGAATATGCTTGGTTATCGTCACTATGCTGATGACCTTGTTGAGTATTTCGTACAAAAGTCTATCGCAAACGGTATCGACATAATCAGAATTTTCGACGCACTGAACGATATCAGAAACCTTGAAACAGCTATCAAAGCTGCTAAGAAGGAGAACGGTCACGCTCAGGTCGCAATCTCATACACACTTGGCGAGGTATTCACTCACGAGTATTACATGAACTATGCAAAGCAGATCGAGAACGCAGGTGCAGACTCTATCTGTATCAAGGATATGGCAGCTCTTCTGACACCATATGAGGCTGAAACACTTGTTAAGGACCTCAAGTCAGCAGTTAAAATTCCTATCCAGCTGCATACACACTATACATCAGGTCTTGCATCTATGTGTATCCTCAAGGCAGTTGAGGCTGGCGTTGACGGCGTTGATACTGCAATGTCACCACTTGCTCTTGGTACATCTCATGCACCAACTGAGTCTATAGTTGCTACATTCAAGGGCACTGAGTATGACACAGGTCTTGACCTTGTTAAGCTCAACGTGATAAGAGATTACTTCATGAAGCTCAGAAAGAAGTACATCGACAACGGTCTGCTTGACCCTTCAATGCTCGCTACAAATACAAACGCACTTCTGTATCAGGTTCCTGGCGGAATGCTTTCAAACCTCCTTTCACAGCTGAAACAGGCTGGCAAGGCAGATCAGCTTGACGACGTTCTCAAGGAAGTTCCAAAGGTTCGTAAGGACGCTGGTTACCCACCACTGGTTACACCTACATCACAGATCGTTGGTACACAGGCTGTGTTCAACGTAATCATGGGCGAGAGATACAAGACAGTTACTAAGGAGTTCAAGGGACTTGTTAAGGGCGAGTACGGTAAGACACCAGTTGCTATCGACCCTGAGTTCCAGAAGAAGATTCTTGGCGACGAAGAGCCTATCACTTGCCGTCCTGCTGACCTTCTCCAGCCAGAGTTTGAAACAATGAAGAAAGAGGCTGCTGAGTGGACAGAGCAGGAGGAAGATATCCTCACATATGCAATGTTCCCTAAGGTCGCACCTAAGTTCTTCAAGGACAGACGTGATAGAAAGTACGGCGTTGACGGTAAGCACTCAGACGCTGAAAATAAGGTTCACCCAGTTTAATAACAACTATCCCACAGTTTCGGCTGTGGGATTTTTTTGTCTGTGGCTCTTGAAAAATCTGTACATTTGTGCTATAATTAATATACATTTTTTCGGGAGGACGCCAAGATGAACAAAAAGGAAATAAATGAAATAAAGAAGAATTTCAGCGACGACTGCGGATTTTTCACCGTGAACCACGTTGTTACCGCATTCGTGGATTCTGAAAAGAACATAAAGTGCAAGACCAATCAGCTTTACAACACCATTCCGCAGGACGAGGCGGAGCTAATAATGATAAACCTGAAAAAGGTGCTCAGCGGCTCTATCGGTAAAAATCTGCTGGAATATTCGTTCCCTAAGGACGCCTACCTTGAGGGTGGTGCTCAGCCTTTTATGTACGAAACACTGCAAAGCAAGCTGCTTGATGAAGAAAAGGTGGACAACTTCCTTAACGCTATAGTTGAAAAGGTTGAGTATGTGTCAACATTTACTATTTTTGCAGCACACTGTACATATTCGGTGCTGAGGAAGAACAAAATGGACGAGTTTGAGGAAGAGGCTGACACGGATTACAACTTCATCATCACGGCACTTTGCCCTGTAAACCTGCGTATCGACGGGCTTATATACAACGAGCAGGACAACTCCATTGCAAAGAAAGAGTCATGCGATAGAATTGTGGAACTGCCGAGCGACGGTTTTTTGTTTCCGCTTTTCAATGACCGTGCACCGGATATCAATGGTGTGCTTTACTACACCAAAAACGCCAAAAAGCCGAACACATCTGTTGTTGAGGAGCTTTTGGGCTGCGAGTTCTCAATGACCTGTCAGAATGAGAAGGAAACTTTCAAGGATATCCTGACAAACGTTGTGGGCGACGAGCTTGATTATGACCTTATCACTACGGTGAATGATAAGATATCCACATTCGTTGACCAGAATGCACACGAAACTGAGATCCCGACCATTGACGAGCATAAACTTTCATCAATTCTGTGGGAGGCTGGTGTTAGTCAGGATAAGCTGGAAAATCTTCCGAAGGTATTTGACGCAGCCGCTGGCGGAAAGCCCCTCACAGCCGTGAACCTTGTGGAGAAGAGGACGGTCGTTTCCGCTCCGAGCATAACGGTGAATATCGGCAAGGACGCTGTTGACAAGGTAAAAACTCAGGTGATAGACGGCAGAAAGTGCCTTATAATCAATCTTGATGACCCTGAGATCGAGGTCAATGGACTTGAAACTACAATAAAATAAGCACAAAAAAGGCAGCCTTGAGCTGCCTTTTCTTTATGTGAGATCACCGAATGTGAACTTGCCGTTTTCCAGTATCAGATAGCTGTGTGCCGAACTTTCCTTCGGTATGGAAACCGAGCCGGGGTTTACATAGGTGTAATCGCCGCAGTCTTTAATAACAGGTACATGGGTGTGACCGTGTAGCAGAATATCGCCCTTAGACAGCGGTGGCAGATTGTCGCAGTTGAATTTGTGACCATGTGTGGCGAATATCCTAAGCCCGTCACAGCAGATGTAAGCATACTCAGCCATAACAGGGAAGTCCAGCACCATTTGGTCTACCTCTGTGTCGCAGTTGCCACGAACGCACAGCAGCTTGTCTTTCAGCGGATTTAGCATTGCAATGACCTGTTTCGGAGCATATTCCTTAGGAAGATCGTTTCGAGGTCCGTGATAAAGAATGTCGCCCAGCAAAACAAGCTTTTCTGCACCGCTTGCCTCAAAAGCCTCAAGCATTTTTTTGCACCAGTAAGCCGAACCGTGAATGTCCGACGCTATCATAAATTTCATTTCTATTCTCCTTTATTCCTTGTTTTCAGCCGCAAGCTTGTGCAGCGAAACATATTCCGAGCGTATGGCATTATAAATGTCGCAGCCCTTTTCTTTCTTGAATTTCTTTACCATTTTGATGTAAAGCTGCTGCTTTGTGGCAGCCTCAGCAACTGCATTTCGGATAATATCAAGCTCATCAGTGCCGCATTTGTCCCCAAGCAGCTCGCTAAGCTTGACTGACAGAACGTCATGATAAATGACTTCTTCTTTTTCCTGAGCGTCCTGAACTTTCTCAGTTTGCACAGCCGGCTGCGGATTTTCATTGACATAAAGCCCCTTTAATCTGAGGTATTTTGGTCTGAGCAGCTTATAAAAATCTGTAGCCTGTTGTTTGTATATCTTTGCAAGTGCGTTGTGAAAGTCCTCTTTGGTGTTGGATTCGCCAATGAGTTTGCCTATTTCTGCTATCTGCTCGTCGCCGCAAATCTCAGAAAGAATGTTGTGCAGACTGCCGTTGAAGTCTGTTGCACGCCTTTTTCTTCCCCTTGGCTTTCTGACTGGGGTGCTTTCAGGTTCAGTTTCGACCTGTTCAGTCTTGACCTCCACGATATCAGGTGCACAAGCCTCAGGCTCTTCCTCAGTGTCTGACTGCTGTTCGGCTGGATCGTTAAGTTCAACAGAATAGTTTATCGTCGCAGGCACTCCCGAAGGCTCAGTCGATTCATTGAGCACGATGCCACTATCGACTGATGTTTCAGCGACTTCCTGAACAATTTCGCTGCTGTCAATTTCGTCAGCCTTTTCTACCTCATCATTTTTCTCAGCAAAAGTCGATTTATCACTGCTGAAATTGATAGCAGACTGGATAGTTCTTGTTCTATAGACCGTTGCATTTGGCGTGTCAACATATTTTCCATGCCAGAAATCATGAAGAAAATCAAAGCCCCTGTCGTTGCTGATGACGAAAATATTTGTGTAAGTATCTTTTGCAACGAGATAGCCAAGCAGGGTAGAGAGCTGGAAATCAAGTGCATTTTTGCCACCCACATTGACCTTGAAATATTCGATATCAGCCTTTGATGTAAGCACTTTTTGGTGCATTTCAAAGTTAATGGTGTCGGAGTTTTCGCTGTAAAAAATTATAACGGTGTCAGTTTCCGTGAGGTTGTCAACGCCCTGTAGTCCTTTGGATTTGACGTTTTCAAAGTCAACCAAGTAAATTTTCATTATGATTTATCCTTTCTTTCTGTGTCTTATCAAAGCCGCCGCAGCTATTACCACAACAAGTCCACCTGCCGCAGCACCCGTCAAGAGCATTGCATTTTTTCCCTTTTCGCCGCTCTCGCTGCTGTCAGGAACTGTTTCCTTGTAAACATATTTTTTTGTCCTTATCACCTTATCGATGCAGGCTGCAATAAGTGTGTGACCGTTTTTGTTAGGGTGGATATCAAAGTTATTTATGTTCGTAAGCTCTTTTCCATGGCCGTCAAACTGACTGAAAACGTCTGCCACTATGTATCTCTCGTTACCATTTTCATCGACTGCGTGGTCTTTGATTATGGAGTTCAGCTTTGATATCTTATCCTTTGATATGCTTTGAAAAGCCACCGCAGCCGTGAAGTTGTCAAGCGGGTCATAAAGGGTCTGCATAATTATCTCGCCGCTGCTTTTTGAATTTACGGCGTTGATGATATCGTCAAGAGTGCCCGAAAACTCTTTTAAAGCTTTGTCCATATCGTCTGACATATCTTTCATGTCCATTGCAATGCCAATTATATCCTTGGTTTTGTCCATGATGTCAGACATTGTGGATTCAGGGGTAATGCCGAGGTCATTCCTGAGAAAGTCAAGAAAAAGTCCTAGAATATCGTTGCCGCCTATGGAAATGATAACGGCGTCACTGTCCGCAAGGTCGGCGTCAAACTCGCCTGCGTTTATGTGGTCGAGGAGCTGTTGAGATGTATCTCCCACCACAGCGGAGTTCACAAGGGTGCAGCCGCCGTAGTCTTTAAGCTCAACGTCATATTGGTCATGAAGAAGATTTGCATAAGATGCACAGGAATATCTGTCATCACTGTATCCCTCAAGACCATAACCGGCAGCGATAGAGTCGCCAAGCACAAGTATCTTAGGCGGAACGCTGACTTCATGTTCTATTACCTCGGCAGAGCAGGCAAGAGGTGCAGCACACATCATTACAGCTGCAGTGAGAAATGCCGTTAATCGCTTTAACATCTTATCATCTCCCATATGAATATATTGACTTTATTATATAATATATTGTACCACATTCAGGACGAGAGTACAACATATTTTTTGAAATTTCTTGACTTTTTTCGTTTGTTGTGATAATATATAATAAAAGAATATGAAATCAGTAATGTTAAAATAATCATATTTTCGGAAAGTGAGAATTATTATGACTGACTATTATTATCCTGTTCTAAGTGATGAAACTTGCCTGCCTTTGTATGTTCTTGGCATTGGAGCGAGGGACAGAGAGTTTCATTTTATAAGGGATGAGGGCTATCCTAATCATCAGATAATTTACTGCACCCGTGGTCAGGGTCACATTATATTTGAAGGTCACGAGTATGACATAAAACCTGGGGACGCTTTTTATCTGCCGCCGTCAGTGCCCCATGAGTATTATCCTGTTGGCGATATATGGGAAACTCATTGGATAACATTTGAAGGCAGAGAGGCTGTCGAGATACTTAAACATATCAAGCTTGGGAAAGCAAAGGTGTTCCATATAAATGATATCAACGCTGTTGACGCTATTTTCAAGAAGATACTTTATCTTATGAAAACCAATTATTACTACTGTGGTCATCAGTGTTCGGCGTATCTTTATCAGTTTCTCATTGAGCTGCATAGGGTAGTTAATTTGCAGAACGGCAGTCAGGACGGTCAGAAACTTAATCAGCTCCAGCCTGTTATTGATTATATTGACAAGAATTTCAGAAAAGAACTGACCCTTGTGGAGCTTGCCGACCTTATCGATCTTTCGCCGCAGTATCTTTGCAGACTGTTCAAAGAGTGTTTTAACCTCAGACCATTTGAGTATCTTGCCAGAAAGCGTATTCAGCAGGCAAAGCTCTTGCTGTTGGAGGATAAGCTCAATATCAACGAGATCGCCGCAGAAGTCGGCTATAATGATTGCAGCTATTTCTGTGCTGTGTTCAAAAAGCATGAAATGCTTTCACCTGCGGAGTTCCGCTCACTTCATAAAAAAGCTGGCAGCTAAAATATAAGACCCACTGGAAAAACCTGTGGGTCTGTTTTTTTTATAATATCGTGCCGCCGCCAAGGACATATTCGCCGTTATAGAAAACCACAGCCTGTCCCTTTGAGATTGCCTTGTGAGGCTCTTTAAAGGTCACAAGCACCTTGCCGTCCTCCATAGGCGAAACGGTACACTCAGCGTCCTTCTGATGATAACGTGTCTGAGCAGTGCAGGTGATAGACTCTTTCAGCTCGTCAAATGGGATAAAATTCACATCTCCAGCCACAAGACTGTTACTGTACACCTCGTCAGCCTTGCCCATAATGAGCCTGTTGTGCTCCATATCCTTCGCAACAACAAAAAGCGGTTCGCTGTATGAAACGCCAACGCCTTTACGCTGCCCGATAGTGTAGTGGATAAGACCCTTGTGTATGCCAAGCTTTGTGCCGTCAGAAAGAACGATATCTCCCGATTGCTGTTCGCCGCAGCGTTTGGTGATAAAGCCTGCATAATCGCCGTCAGGGATAAAGCAGATGTCCTGAGAGTCAGGCTTGTCTGCATTTATAAGCTTGTTTTCTTCTGCGATGTCACGGATCTTGTCCTTGTGCATTTCGCCAACAGGGAAGAGCGTGTGAGCTAACTGCTCCTGCGTCATGCTGTAAAGCACATAGCTTTGATCCTTTGACCTGTCAGGTGAACGTTTGAGCAGCCACCTGCCTGACTTTTCGTCAAACTCTCTGGTAGCGTAATGCCCCGTAGCGATATGGTCAAAACCCAGCAGTTTTGCACGCTCATAGAATTTTGCGAATTTCAGATGCTTGTTGCACTCGATACACGGGTTAGGCGTGCCGCCAGTCAGGTATGTATCAACAAAATTGTCGATAACATAGTGCTTGAAATCATCAGAAAAATTGAATACATGGAAATCAATGCCTAGCTTAAAAGCAACAAAACGTGCGTCCTCTACATCATTGAGAGAACAGCACGTTCTTGTTTTATCCAGACCGATGTCCTCATTGCTGTAGAGCCGCATGGTAGCCCCTGCCACGTCATAACCCTCATCAAGAAGGAGCTTGACCGAAACAGAGCTGTCAACGCCGCCGCTCATTGCCACAAGAACTCTATCAGCCATTGCAGTTCTCGCAATCAGGAGCAGACTGCTTGCCTACGAATGGAGTAGGGTCGATGCCCTGTCTCTTGTAGTAGTCAGAAACCGCAGCCTTCATAGCCTCTTCGGCAAGAACAGAGCAGTGGAGCTTTGCTGGCGGCAGACCGTCAAGAGCCTCAACAACTGCCTTGTTTGTAAGTTTCAAAGCGTCCTCAAGCTTTTTGCCCTTTATCATTTCTGTAGCGATAGAAGATGTGGCAACAGCTGCACCGCAGCCGAAGGTCTTGAACTTAACGTCAGTTATAACGCCGTCATTGACCTTAATGTACATTTTCATAATATCTCCGCACTTTGCGTTGCCTACCTCGCCAACGCCGTCAGCGTCCTCTATCTCGCCGACATTTCTCGGATGTGCGAAATGATCCATTACCTTTTCGCTGTATATCATTTTTTATTCCTCCTAGTCAAGTGTATAGTCGTGAATATTTTCAGTTCTGCAAATTCTTTCCCAAAGCGGTGACATACTTCTCAGGTGCTTTACGATAGGCGGAAGAACTTCAAGAATGTAATCAACGTCCTCCTCTGTGTTCTCGTCATTGATAGAAAGTCTGAGCGAGCCGTGTGCTACCTCGTGAGGCAGACCAAGTGCAAGCAGAACGTGTGAAGGGTCAAGTGAACCGCTTGTGCAGGCTGAACCTGATGATGCGGCAACACCCTGAAGGTCAAGTGAAAGCAGCAGGCTCTCGCCCTCTACTCCACGAACAGATATGTTTACGTTTCCTGCAAGTCTGTGTTCGATATCACCATTGAGCCTTGACTCAGGAATCTTGAGCAGACCCTCGATAAGTCTGTCTCTCATCTTTCTGACACGCTCGTTCTTTGCAGGGATATCCTTTACAGCGTCAGTGATTGCAACGCCGAGAGCAACGATAGAAGGCACGTTCTCAGTACCTGCACGCTTGTTTCTCTCCTGTGCTCCGCCGTAGATAAGGTTAGGCAGATTGATGCCTGTCTTTACATAAAGTGCACCAACGCCCTTAGGAGCGTGGAGCTTATGTCCTGAAAGTGAAAGCATATCGATGTTCATATCTTTTACATTGATATCCACGTTTCCAACAGCCTGAACAGCATCAGTGTGGAACCATACGCCATGCTTGTGACATACTTCACCTATCTCAGCTATTGGCTGGAGAGTGCCTATCTCGTTGTTTGCTGTCATTACTGTAACAAGGCAGGTATCCTCACGGATAGCGTCCTCAACCTGCTGTGCGGTAACAAGACCCTTGTCACCTACAGGAAGATAAGTTACTTCAAAGCCAAGCTTTTCAAGATACTGACAAGTGTGCAGTACAGCATGATGCTCAAAGGCAGTTGTGATGATATGCTTTTTGCCTTTCTTTTCGCCCAGCTGTGCACAGCCTCTTATAGCCCAGTTGTCAGACTCAGAGCCGCCTGCTGTGAAATAGATCTCATTGACCTTTGCACCCAGTGCGTTTGCGACCTGTTCTCTTGCTTTAAGAACAGCCTTTGCACAGTCCATTCCCAAAGAATATATACTTGACGGATTTCCGTATAGCTCAGTGAAATAAGGCAGAGCGGCGTCAAGAGCTTTCTGAGATACTCTAGTCGTAGCCGAGTTATCTGCATAGACAAATCTCTTTTCCAATTAAATCATACCTTTCATATATAGATTTACTATTTTATTATATACTTATTTACTACAAAATGCAAGTGATTTCGCCGATTTAACAGAAAATTAACTTCTGTTAAACTTTTTTGAACCCATGACTGCAAGTGAGTCGCAGCGTTCATTTTCAGGGTGTCCTGCATGACCTTTTACCCAGTTGAAGTTGACTTTGTGCACCTCCAGCAGATCAAGCAGCTTTTCCCAAAGATCGCTGTTTAGAGCCTTTTTCTTGTCAGATTTCACCCAGTTATTTGCACGCCATTTCTTTGCCCAGCCCTTTGTCACAGCGTCGATAATGTATTTTGAATCGCTGTAAAGCTCCACCTCGCAAGGTTCTTTAAGTGCCGAAAGGGCAGTGATAACAGCAGTAAGCTCCATGCGGTTATTGGTAGTTGAAGGGTCGCCGCCCCAAAGCTCTTTTGATGTGCCTTTGTATCTTAGTATCGCACCATATCCACCCGGCCCAGGATTTCCAGAGCAAGCACCGTCAGTGAAAATTTCTATTTTCTTCATTTATTTATCTCCGTTTTTGTGATGATTATTATGCAAAACATATTATACTACATTTCTCTCTTTTTTTCAAGTACCTCTCAAGGTTTAATATTTTAATATTTATTACTTTTGAAATGTTCAAATTATACAAATGCCTTGAATCTCTTTGTTTAAAATGAGAATTGACTTAAAGGACATTAAGCTTTATAATTAAAAGGCAATATTGAAAATTGAACAGACAGAAAATCATTTGATTCGGAGGTCAATTATTTTATGAAAACCAAGAAGATTCTTGCATTGGCTGTAGCTCTTACATCTGTTTTTGCAGTTGCAGGCTGCGGCTCAACAGGCGACAACAGCTCAAAGGTATCAACAGTAAAGAAAGTTAAGGTCGAGGACACACAGGAGATTGAGGCTATCCCTGACGACGCTCAGAAAACTATCCGTTGGATGGGTACATATGACCTTAACCCTGACGAGAAAAAAGGCGAGGATAAGTCCGTTGAGATGACCCTTTTCAACAACAAGGGTGGTAAAGTAGAGTACACAAGAGTAACTGATAGCGAAAAATTTGACCAGCTCGCTAGTGCTATCATGGCTCAGCAGAACGTGCCGGATATCTTCAAGTATGAATGGATGGCTTTCCCTGCACAGGTGCTCAAGGATATGTATCAGCCTGTTGACGATATAGTAAACTTTGATGATCCGCTGTGGGCTGATGTAAAAACAACTGCTGACAAGTTCGTTATGGGCGGCAAGCATTATGTTGCTCCTATCAGCTTTACAGTCGGCACACTTATGATGTACGATCAGGACGTTATTGACGCTGAGGGTCTTGACGATCCATATGAGCTTTATCAGAACAGCGAATGGAATTGGGATAACTGGTATGACATGATGTCGGAGTTTGTTTCAAACGCTCCTGCTGATGTTGAGAGATTTGGTATCAATGGTTGGTTCCAGACACAGGTCATTCAGCAGACCGGTAAAACAATGGTAAACTATGACGGAGAGAAGTTCACAAACAATATAAATGACCCTGATATTGAAAGAGCAGAAGATCTGCTTTATCAGGTAGGTAAGAACAACCTTGTAAACGGCAACTGGCTTGGCAACGCTAAGCAGGCACTCAAAGACGGCAACCTGCTGTTCTACTGTATGGGTACATGGGCTATGACAGGAAATAACGGACCTTCTGACGCTGACACTTGGAGAGTGGTCCCTGTTCCGTCTGATCCTAACACTGATGAAAAGTACATGACATCTGATATGACGGCATATATGTGGGTAAGAGGTTCAACAGCTAACGAGGCTGTTAAGTGCTGGTATGAGTGTTGCAGAATGGCTAACACAGATGAAACATATAAGGAAAACGGCAAGGAGAAATTTCTCAACGCTAACCCTAACTGGACAGAGGATATGTATCAGGTGATCGTTGACTGCTCATCTTCTGAATACAATCAGGTGTTTGACTACGGCTATGGTATTTCATCAACAATGTCTGACGACAACGCAAATGAGGACGGCAACTGCGTAACAAGAAAGCTTTATGAATACACAAACAAGGCTGACGATAATGGCAAACAGTTCTCATGGACAGAGCTGAGAGAATCATACTCCGTAACTGTTGACGCTGAGCTTAAAACTATCAATGACGCTGTTGCTGCATTCAATAAGAAAAATTCATAAGAATATTTTGCAAGACCTCGATAAAATCGGGGCCTTGTTTTTTTCATAAAAATAAGGCTCTGAGTTTTTGCTCAGAGCCTTGCTTTGTTATATTTAGCTGTCCATACCCTCACGAACAGACTTGATAAACTTGCCCACATATTCAGGAGCGTCTTTGCCGTGTTCCTCAACTATCTTGACAACAGCACTTCCCATGATAACGCCGTCAGCGTACTGGGACATTTTCTTTGCCTGCTCAGGATTTGAGATTCCGAAACCTATGCAGCAAGGGCAGTGATCGTTGTTTCGGATAGGTGCAAGCAGCTCGTTGAAATCAGTGGTTATCTCTGAACGCATACCTGTAACGCCCAGTGAAGATACAACATACAAAAAGCCCTTTGACTTTTCTGCTATCATTTTTACACGCTCATGAGAGGTCGGTGCAACAAGGAAGATAGTGTAGATACCATTTTTCTCAGCCTCGCCCTCAAGCTCTTCACGTTCCTCGAAAGGCATATCAGGAACGATGACGCCGTCTATCTGTGTTTCCTTGCAAAGCTCAAAAAACTTCGCTGTGCCGAACTTGAAGATAGTGTTTATATACATCATCAAAAGCATAGGCTTGTCAGTCTGCGTGCGGAGCTTTCTCACAAGGTCAAATATCTTGTCAAGATTCGTTCCGCCGCTCAGAGAACGCAGCGACGCTTTCTGGATAGTCGCACCCTCTGCGATAGGGTCTGAGAATGGCACGCCTATCTCGATAATGTCAGAGCCGTTATTGTACATTTCAAGAACGCATTTTTCTGTTGTGTCCATGTCAGGGTCACCTGCTGTAATGAAAGTAACAAGTGCCTTTTTGTTTTCTGCTTTGAGCTTTTCAAAGCAAGCGTCTATCCTATTCTTCATTGAGCTCGACCTCCCTGTATCTTGCTATTGAGTATACGTCCTTGTCGCCTCTGCCTGAAAGGTTGATGACAAGTATAGAGTCCTTATCCATTGTCGGAGCTATCTTCAGTGCTGCCGCAACAGCGTGTGATGATTCGATAGCTGGGATAATGCCCTCTGTTCTTGAAAGATATTCAAAGGCACAAACTGCCTCTTCATCAGTAATATCAACATACTGAGCTCTGCCGATAGAGTTGAGATATGCGTGCTCAGGGCCTATTCCAGGGTAGTCAAGACCTGCTGAGATAGAATAAACAGGGTCTATCTGTCCGTATTCGTTCTGCAAGAAAAGTGACTTCATTCCGTGGAAAATGCCAAGTGAACCCTTTGCAACAGTTGCTGCATGGTCAGGGGTGTCGATACCTCTTCCTGCTGCCTCTGCACCAACAAGCTTGACTGACTTGTCATCGATAAAGTTATAGAACGCACCCATAGCGTTTGAGCCGCCGCCCACACAGGCAACAACACAGTCAGGCAGTCTGCCTTCCTTTTCCATAAGCTGTGCCTTTATCTCAGCACTGATGACCTTCTGGAAATCTCTTACCATTGTAGGATAAGGGTGAGGACCCATTACAGAGCCTATGCAGTAGAAAGTAGTGTCGATGTTTGATACCCAATCTCTGAAAGCCTCATTGATAGCGTCTTTCAGAGTGGCAGTGCCGCTTGCAACGCCAGTTACCTTTGCACCAAGGAGGTTCATTCTGTATACGTTAAGTGACTGTCTTTTCATATCTGTTTCGCCCATATAGACCTCGCATTCAAGACCCATAAGAGCACATACTGTAGCAGTGGCAACGCCGTGCTGACCGGCACCGGTTTCAGCGATGATACGTTTTTTGCCCATTTTCTTTGCCAAAAGTATCTGACCCAGAACGTTGTTTATTTTGTGAGAACCTGTGTGGTTAAGATCCTCACGCTTGATGTATATTTTAGCACCGCCCAGATCCTTTGTCATTTTCTCTGCGTAATAAAGCATTGACGGTCTGCCTGCATAGTCGTGATAAAGCTCCTGAAGTTCCTTGTTGAACTGCGGATCGTCTTTGTATTTATCGTATGCCTTTTCAAGCTCGTGAACGGCAGTCATGACAGTTTCAGGGATATACTGTCCGCCAAATTCGCCGAATCGTCCAATTTTACTCATTTATATCCTTCTTTCGGTATTATTTTCTGATAGTCTCAACTATCCTTTTTATCTTCTTTTCGTCTTTCCAGCCGTCTGTTTCCACTGAACTTGAAAAGTCAACGCCGTATGGTCTTACCCTTTCGATAGCCTCGCAGACGTTCTCTTCATTCAGTCCGCCTGCAAGGAAAAACGGTTTTGATATGTTTACCTGTGATAATATATCAAGGTCAACACGCTTGCCTGTTCCGCCGTAGCTGCCTGCTGAAAAGCTGTCTATAAGCAGCTTATGGACGGGAAGTGCATCAGCTTTTGCGATATCATCAGCACATTTTGCACGAACAGCTTTCCATATCTCGCAGCCGCAGTTTTCACGGAGTTTGCTGATATACTCTGCGTTTTCTTCACCGTGCAGCTGTATAACATCCAGCTTATCTGCGTAATATTTCAAAATGCTCTCTGTAGGTTTGTTGACGAAAACGCCCACACGCTTGATATCTTTGTCAAGACGGCTGTCAAGCTCACAGAAGGAGTCAAAGCCGATCGTTCTTTTAAAACCTTCTGACAGTATAAAGCCCGCATAATCGGGGCAGTATTTGTTGACGTAAAGAATATCGTCAACACGCCGCATACCGCAAATTTTTATCCTTGTCATTTAAACTCCCTCTCTGAGTTCAAGAAGAGTTTTGCTGATGTTGCCGCTCCTCATAAGTGTTTCGCCGATAAGCACAGCGTCTGCACCAAGGCTGCGGACTTTTCGCATATCCGCATTTGTCTTTATGCCGCTTTCAGAAACGAGCACAGCATGGTCGCCTATTATGCTGCTGAGCCTGCCTGTGGTTTCAAGGTCAACGTCAAATGTATAGAGATTTCGGTTGTTTATGCCCAGCATATCAGGCTTAAAACCAAGCGTCTTTTTATATTCTTCCTCGTTGTGCACCTCTACAAGACACTCAAGTCCAAGCTCGTGGGCAATGTCAGAATATTCTTTCATCTGACCCTCGCTGAGTATTGCCGAAATAAGCAGCACAGCGTCAGCACCTATTGTTCTTGCCTCGTAAAGCTGATATTCGTCGATGATGAAATCCTTGCGGAGTATCGGCAGCTTTACAGCCGCTCTCATAGCTTTGAGATATTCCGCAGAGCCTTGAAAATAGTGCTCTTCCGTCAGGCAGGAGATAGCATTCGCACCGCTTTTCTCATATTCGCAGGCAGTTTTCACCGGGTCAAAATCAGGGCAGATAAGTCCCTTTGACGGCGAGGCTTTCTTTACCTCGCTTATCACTGAAAGGGTGTCACGCTTTACAGCCTTTGAAAAGGAGACCGTTTGGTATTCCTTTTCGTCTGCCATAGCTTTTATATCCTGTCTTGAAACTTTTGATATATCTCTTTCAAGCTGTTCTTTTCTTTTGTCACAGATATTGTCAAGTATCATTTTTTATCCTCTGTTAGTAAGTTCAACAAGTTCCTCAAGCTTTTTAAGAGCCTTGCCGCTGTCTATCATTTCAGCAGCGGTCTTTACGCCCTCTTCGATGCTGTCACATTTGCCGCAGATATAAAGTGCACAGCCTGAGTTAAGAAGAACGATATCTCTCTTTGCACCCTTGATAGTGCCCTCGAGTATACCTCTTGTGATAGCTGCGTTGCCCTTTCCGTCCTCGCCAACGATATCAGCAAGCTTGCCTCTTTTAAGACCGAAGTCCTCAGGCTTTATCTCATACTTGATAAGCTTTCCGCCGTTTATCTCGCAGATAGTTGTTGGTGCTGAGATAGAAACTTCGTCAAGCCTGTCGTTGCCGTAAACGAGCATTGCTCTCGTTATGCCAAGATTCATAAGCACCTTAGCCATTGGTTCAAGCAGGTCAGGGTCATAAGTTCCAAGTATCATATAGTCAGCCTTTGCAGGGTTTGCAAGAGGACCGAGAATGTTGAAAACAGTTCTCACGCCTATCTGTGCTCTTGTAGGTCCAACAAATCTCATTGCTGAGTGATATGACTGTGCAAACAGGAATGAAAGACCTATCTCATCAAGTGACTTTTCAGCCTGCTCATGTGTTGACTGGATCTTTACGCCGAGAGCCTCAAGAACGTCAGCCGCACCGCTCTTTGAAGATACACTTCTGTTGCCGTGCTTTGCGACTTTCTGTCCTGCTGCTGCAATTACGAATGAAGAAGTTGTGGAGATGTTAAAGCTGTTTGAAAGATCTCCGCCTGTGCCCACGATATCAAGTGTACCCTTGACATTGACCTTGGACATTTTCTCTCTCATGACCTTTGCAAAACCGGTTATCTCGTCAATAGTTTCGCCCTTCATTCTCAGTGCCGTGAGCAGGCAGGCAATCTGAGCGTTCGACGCTCTGTCGCTCATGATGATATCCATTGCCTTGTAAGCCTCGTCCTCAGTAAGCGACTTGCCCTCGCATACTATTTTAAGATACTTTTTAAGCTCAACTCTTTCGTTGTCAGGAAGAGCAGCTGACTTAGTTTTAGTCGTCTTTATGCCAGCGATATCGTTCAGAAAGTTTTCGATTATCATGTTTCCAACTTCGCCTGTGAGCACTGACTCAGGGTGGAACTGAACTCCGTAGGTAGGGTGCTCTTTGTGTCTGATAGCCATTATCTGAGCCTTGTCGTCAGTTGCGATAACTGACAGGCAGGTAGGAAGTGAAATGCTGTCTACAACAAGTGAATGATATCTTGCAGCTTTTATTGTGCTCTTCAGACCGCTGAAAAGTGGGTTTGCTGTGTTAAGATTGATGTCAGTCTGCTTGCCGTGGAGCTGTTGCTTTGCGTGAACTATCTTTCCGCCGAATGCCTCAGCTATTGCCTGATGACCAAGGCAAACGCCCAGTATAGGGATCCTGCCGCTGAAAGTCTTTATGACCTCCTCAGAGATACCAGCGTCCTTTGGATAACCGGGGCCAGGGGAGATGATGATAGCCGCAGGTGACATTTTTTCTATCTCATCAATGGTTATCTCATCATTTCTTGCTACTGTGATGTCTTTTGTGAGTACGCCTACAGCCTGATAAAGATTGTAGGTAAAGCTGTCATAGTTGTCAATAAGTAAAATCATAGCAATCTTCCTTTACAGTACAAATTTGTCCATAAATGCCTTGTCGTTGAAATAGTTGATGCCGATAGCATTTCTTATTTCTGATACAGTTTCATTTGAAACCTCTACTGCACGCTGTGTGCCCTTTTTGAGTATCTCCAGCAGCTGTTCTTTGTCCTTTTCGTATTCTTCACGTCTTGCTCTGATAGGTGCAAGAAATTCCTGCATAACGTTGTTAAGGAACTTTTTGCACTTCATGTCGCCAAGACCGCCACGCTCATAATGTTCTTTCATCTCTGCGAGATTCTTGTAGTCAGGGAAGTATTTTGCAAAATCTTCGTCCTTGCTGAATGCGTCAAGATAAATGAACACCGGATTGCCCTCTGTGTGACCAGGGTCATTGACATTGATGTGTGTAGGGTCAGTGTACATTGACATTATCTTATTTTTCAGTGTCTTTTCATCGTCTTTAAGATAAATGCAGTTGCCCAAAGACTTGCTCATTTTTGTGTTGCCGTCTGTTCCCACAAGTCTGTTGCAGCTTGCATTGTCAGGGAGAACAGCTTCAGGCTCAACAAGTATATCGCACTTGTAAATTCTGTTGAAACTGTTTACTATCTCTCTTGCCTGCTCAAGCATAGGGAGCTGATCTTCGCCAACAGGAACGTATTTAGCCTTGAACGCTGTGATGTCTGCCGCCTGACTGATAGGATATGTCATAAATCCAACAGGGAGGTTTCTTTCAAAGTTTCTCATTTTTATCTCAGTCTTGATAGTTGGATTTCTTTCAAGTCTTGACATTGTAACGAGGTTTGAATAGTACATAGGCAGCTCATAAAGTGCCGGAATATGTGACTGAACAAAGAATGTTGTTTTGTCAGGCTCAAGTCCTACAGCAAGATAGTCGAGCATTACTTCGAGAATGTTCTGTCTTATCTTCTCAGGATTGTCAGCATTGTCAGTGAGTGCCTGAAGGTCAGCTATCATAACGAACTGGTCGAACTTGCCGGTGTTCTGAAGTTCAACTCTTTTTTTCAGCGAGCCGACATAATGTCCCAAATGAAGTGATCCTGTTGGTCTGTCGCCTGTAAGAATAATATTATTGCTCATGTTATTTATCTCCTTAAAAATTATAATTTACTTGCCTCTTTAATGGCATTGATAACAGCCATTGCCTTGTTGCATGACTCCTGATATTCGTTCTCAGGAACTGAGTCTGCAACAACTCCGCCGCCTGCCTGAATGTAAGCCTTGTTGTTTTTGAAAAGCACCGTTCTGATAGCGATGCAGGTATCCAGTGAACCGTCAAATGCAAGATAACCAACTGTTCCGCCGTAAAGACCTCTTTTTGTTGTTTCAAGTTCGTCGATTATCTCCATTGCTCTTACCTTCGGAGCACCTGAAAGCGTACCCGCAGGAAGAACAGCCATAAGAGCGTCAAGGGGTTTCTTATCTTCTCTCAAAGTACCCTTGACATTTGAAACAAGGTGCATTACCTTTGAATATCTTTCAACTATCATCATATCTGTGACAGTTACCGAACCGAACTCTGAAACCTTTCCGATATCGTTTCTTCCAAGGTCAACGAGCATTGTGTGCTCAGCTCTTTCCTTAGGGTCGTTCAGCAGCTGCTGCTCGTTGCGGATATCCTCATCGTAGGTAGCTCCACGCTTGATAGTGCCTGCGATAGGTCTTGTTACTACCGTTCTGTTTTCAACAGATACCAGCATTTCAGGTGACGCACCTGCAACAGCGTAATCATTGTGCTTGAAGTAGTAAAGATACGGTGAAGGGTTCGTGGAGCGGAGCATTCTGTAAACGTCAAAGCTGTCAGGTGGGTTATCTATCTCAAATCTCTGTGACGGAACTATCTGGAAGATGTCGCCCTCTTTGATGTATTCCTTAGCCTTTTCAACATTTGCAAGGTAATGTTCCTTTGTTATGTTGGACTTAACAGTGATGTTGTCCTCAGCCGTCTTATGCGTTTTCAAAACTGGCTTGTAATTTCTCAGCGTTTCAACGACCTCTTCGCATATCTTTTCACATTCCTTGTACTTAGCCTCAACGTCGTCGCTCTTATTTATGTTGAGGATTATTACAGCCTTGTTTGAAAGGTGATCGTAAGCGACTATCTTTTCAAAAAGGTGCAGGTCAGCGTCAGGAAGTTTAAGATCGTCCTCAGGAGGGGAGCAGAGAGTTTTTTCAAAATATCTTATCATGTCATAAGCGAAAAATCCGATAAGACCGCCTGTGAGCTTAGGATAATTATTGAATCTCGGTGACTTGTGTGCCTCGATTATCTCTGAGAAAAAAGCGATAGGGTCATCGACTTTTACAGTTTCATCAGCCTTGCCTTTCTCCTTAACAGTAACAACGTGCTTGTCAAGAATATATTCGCATTTAGGATCGATACCTACATATGAATATCTGCCCCACTGGTCCTTGTTGTCAACAGACTCAAGAATGAAACAATCGTCATAAGCCTCATGCAGGCAGTTGAAAAGCTGTATCGGTGTGCATGAATCCATGAGAAGTTCATAGAATACTGGTACAGTTTCATAGTTTTCAAAAAGTTCTTTTACTTGTTCAACAGCAGGGTATAGCATAAATATTCCTCCTAAATGTGTTTTTTGCCCCGAAAATGGCAATAAAAAAAGTCCTGTCATCACACATAACCTCTGGTTATGGGACGATAGAACCGTGGTGCCACCCAATTTCCCGATAATAAATTATCGGCTCACAGATACGCATTCTGACTAGCAGAAATCAATATCCTGTCCTTTAACGCAGGAATCACGGCGAGTGATACTCGAATAAACTTTCACACCGCTCCTCACAAATCCATTCATTTGAAGAAAACGTATCAACTCGCACCGACCGCTGACTCTCTGTGACCTTTTGCATCAAACTACTTACTTTTGCTCATAGGATTTTCTGTATTAACTTTAGTCCTATTATATTCCTATGTTTCTAAAATGTCAATATCAAAAAATGTAAATATTATTACTATTGTGTAAACATTACAGTGCCGCATTTTCTGTCAAATAAAAAAATTTCTTAAATTTTCAATAGACCTTGCATTTATAAATAATGTAGTGTATAATAAAATAAATAATCAGTTAATTGAGAAAGGAATATACATGAAAATACAAACTAACAAGAAATACACCACTATCGCCTTTTATGCGGCACTGGTCATTGCGGTGAACGTGCTTTTGGTAGTGGCAGTATTCAAATTCAATACTATTTTCAAGCTTGTTTCGGCTCTCATGTCGGCATTGACGCCTGTTATAGTAGGTCTGGTCATTGCTTTCCTTATAAACCCTATCATGGTGAATTTTGAAAAGCTGTTCAGAAACAAGGTGGTCAAAAACCCTGCAAAGAAAAAGCTGACACGAGCCTGCTCGGTGACAATAGCGTCACTTGTCTTTTTAGGCATAGTTGTGGGACTTATTTATGTAGTAGTCCCTGAGCTTATAAACTCTATCATCGACATCTTCAACAACGCCTCAAATATAATTGTGAAGGTGCAGGGCTGGATAAACAAGCTTTTTAGGAACTATCCTGATATCGAAACCGTGGCGACAGAAAAGCTCAAAGCTTTCTCTACCGACTTTGATACCATTATCGATAAGATTCAGCCAATGCTTGAGAACATTCTCTCAGGTGCGTGGGGCGTTATCAACGTTCTTAAAAACTTCGTGTTCGGCTTTATCGTTTCTATCTATATGCTTTGCAGCAAAGAAAAGCTCCTTGCTCAAGCTAAAAAACTTGTTATCGCAAACACAAAGAAATCCACCTGCGAGAAGATCATGCGTGTGTGCACTGAAACAAATAAGGTGTTCGCAGGCTTTCTCAGCGGAAAGATAATAGATTCAGCTATAATCGGTGTTCTGTGCTTTATCGGTCTGACTATCATGGATATGCCTTATAACATCATGATAAGCGTGCTTATCGGCGTGACGAACATTATCCCGTTCTTCGGACCGATAATCGGTGCGATACCGTCAACGGCACTTATGCTCCTCATTGACCCTAAAAAAGCGGTCATACTGCTTGTCTTTATCGTTATTTTGCAGCAGTTCGACGGCAATATCCTCGGCCCTAAGATACTTGGAGATTCCACAGGTCTGCCGGGATTTTGGGTGCTTGTTTCACTGTTCTTCTTCGGAAACCTCTTCGGATTTATCGGAATGGTCATCGCAGTTCCGACATTTGCACTTCTTTATACATTCACACGAGAGAATGTTGTGCAGAAACTTCGTAAGAAAAAGCTCCCTGTCGATACCGACTATTATATGGAGGACGTTGAACATCTGTATAAGAAAAATGAAAAGCGTGTCCCTCTTACCCCTGAACAGCTTGACGCCATTGTCATTCCAAGTGCTGACGAGGTAAATGAGATAAACCGTGAGGAAGAGCCTGAAGAGGCTGACCACAACGAGAATAAAGATAATAACGAATAATAAAAGCGGTCTGTTCACCAAAGAGCAGACCGCTTATTTTATTTCATGTATTTTTTCTGTACCTTTGCAATGTGTATCGCAGAGTATATAACAACAAGTGCTATGAGCACAGCCGCTGTTATCTTGAACACAGACGATTCAAAGTATGATCTTGCTACCTTGACTTTCGCTTTCACCTGTGAACGCTCGACCTTTGTTGTTGAAACAAGATCAATGGTCGCAAGCACCTCGCCGTTGTAAACAAGCTCCATTTTGCCCAGCACATCGCCGATCTCAACAGGTGCAACAACATTGTCATACACCGTTATTTTCTTCTCAACATCGTCTACCGATATGTTCACAGGCCACAGCCTTGTGAATCCGCTGGCAGGTTTCAGGTTTGCATAATCTATTCCGTCACCATAGCTGACCTTTACGTCACGGACTTCGCTGTTTTTGTCCACAAAATCTGTAGCAACAAGGCTTGAAAACGCCCATTTGTAAAGGTGAATGTGGTCGAGAATGTTGTAGTAAACATAGTCGCCGCCGTAAATAGAGTCAGGGTCTTCCTCGCCTTTTTTCACATCTTCTTCAAGCTTATCCATTGGTGCACCCATTGTTACGATAAGATAGGAAGTGCCGTCATATTCCGCATATGATGCAAGGCATCTGCCTGCGGCGTCCAACGAACCTGTCTTTATGCCTTTGGCGTAGGAGTAGTAATAATCCGTTGTTGAGTCAAGCATAAGATTGGTGTTGTAAATGTCTGTACCCTCAGAATGGTATGAAGTCGAGCCCATGTGGTAGCTTGGCTGACAGACGATATCACGGAAAACCTGATATTTGCTTATTGCATATTCACACAGCGTTGCCATGTCTTTGCATGAAGAATAATTCTGCTGTGCCCAAAGTCCGTGAGCGTTGGAAAAATGGGTGTTTTCCATGCCAAGCTTTTCGGCTTTCTCGTTCATAAGGTCTGTGAATTCTGTTATAGAATCTGACACGTTCAGTGCGATTATGTTTGCCGCCTCGCAAGAGGAGGGGATAAGCAGTGCCGCAAGCAGATCGTAGCAGCTTACCTCTTCATCAGGCTGTATATCCGCCGTTGACGCACCTGTGTCATACAACTCGTCAAACGCCTCTGAGCCTGCGGAATAATATGTATCTTTCAGCTTTTGTTCGTCGCCTTTGAACTTGTCCAGCAGGACAACCGCAGTCATGATCTTTGTGAGGGACGCTGGCACACGTTCGTCCTCGCCGTTTATATCCACGATAGCCTCACCGCTGTCAAGATTGACCATATACACCGCCTCAGAATACAGTTCCAACGGTATCGCTTTGCCGTCATCGTCATAGCCTGATGTAGGTGTAAAATTGAATGCGTCTGCACACATCGCAGGCACGAGCAGCATTATTGCCAGCGTCATGGATAATATCCTGCTGATTTTTCGTTTTAGTTTCATTGACAGTTTCCTTTCGCACTGTATGTAAAGAGCCTTGCTCATTCAGTTTTCTCATAAAGTATATTAGCACCCTGTTTGCCCACACGTTTCACTCTTTCAAGATATGTGAGAATATTCAGCGTCAGCTGTGCACCCTCCCGTGATATTTTGGCATACGCTGAGAAGTCCTTTGAAGTGAACTGTAAAGGCAGTCCCTCAGGGATAAAAATATCAAAATCGGCAGGGCAGTCGATATGTATTTCATCAATAAGACCTTTTGGTATCCTGTCATGACGTGAAGAACCACGCTTTTTGTTCTTTGACCAACCATTCAGAAATCGTATCTCTTCTGTTTCAAGCATACAAAGGCATAGGTGAAATCTCGGATTGTCAAGGGTGTATTTTATTTTGTAAAGTTCGGGCATGACCTCGTAGATAGTGTATTTCCTAGGCGATCTGTGTCTTTCTGACAGCTCACCTGTTTCAGTGTCTATCCAGCGGACGTATTTGACGGCAGGTATTGGATACACGACCGTCACATCGCAGAACTCTAGAAAAGCCTCAAGCTTTTTTAGCAGCTTGTTGAACTGCCTTGTCTGAATTTCGATAACGCCGTTTTCACCCACGATATCAGCCACATATCCGCCAATGCGTATCTCCTGATTTTCACCGTATGGTTCAAAATAGTTTTTCAAAACAGCGTGCAGCGTTTTTTCGCCCAGTGTTCCGATACCGTTGCGTTCACGGCTTTTGCCTATGATTTTATCGCAAGCCTCCTGAAATCTCAGCCTGTCCGTAAGATCACCCCAACTTTTATTATATCAGATATTTACTCTTACGTCAATCACAAAACGCATAAAAAGAGCCTGAGATATACTCAGGCTCTTGGTTGTATCATAAATTATCAGGTTATGCTGTCGGCAGTGATCTTGTCCCACTGATCGCAGTATTTAACTTCCATTTTGTCCATCATGTCGTTATACAGTTTCGAGATAGTCGGTGTGTCATAAGAATAGATCATATCCTCTATGTTCTGCTCAACATAATCCATATCCACCGGCAGACGCTTGATTATGAAATATCCGTATGTGTCATTCTCTGTAAGTTCTGTAGAAACTGCATTTTCTTTCAGTGCGAAAGCGTCCTTTACAAGCTCCTCAGGATATCCCGTTGTGTCCTTATTGAAATAATATCCCGTTGAAGGATCTTCAAGACCGAGATCCCAGCCGTATTCTTCTACAAGCTTGTCAAAATCATCGCCGTCCTGAGCCTTTTTCAGAACTTCCTCAGCAAGCTTTTTAGCCTTTTCCTTAGCTTTCTTTACGCCGTCATCGTCAAGCTTTGCATAAGCTGACTGCTTTGCACTTGCCTTTTCAGAAAGCGACATACTGTCATAGCTGTCAGAAGTGCTGTCATCAAGATCTACCTGTGCATAGAAAGGTATCATAACGTGTATCTCACGGCAATACTCGCTCGTGTCCTTAACTATTTTCTTGAAATCCTCTTTCTTTGTGGCATATTTGCCGTCATTCTTGAAGAGAGTGTCATTTACCTTTGTGTAGATTGTAGCTGTTTCAAGCATTTTTCTGTAAAGATCTTCTGTGAGGTAAGCTGATTTAAGGTCGTTGAGATAAGCCTCATCAGAATCATAATTTGCCTTTGCATTAGCTATCTGCTCGTCAATGGTCTTGTTATCATCATCTGTAAGCTCGATGCCGTTTTCCTCAGCAAGCTCAGGTGCGACAAGCTCCTGCTTGAGGGCAGTTATAACGTCCTCCATAAGAAGTTCAAATCCACCGTCTGTTGACTTTATGGTGTCAAGTGTAGCACCGTATGTGGAAGTGTACTTGCTTATAGTATAATAATAGTAGTATCTGAAAGTATCAAAATCTATGTCTTTGCCGTCAATGGTGCAGACGATAAAGTCCTTTGTGTCGATAGACTTTCCGTCGATAGTCAGTGAAGGTTCAGGGGTCTCCTTGGCGGCAGTGCTGTCAACTGATGAAACAGATGAGTCAGCTGCGGAAGATGTGGCAGATGAGCTGTCATTATTCTTGCTGCATGAAGTAAAGCTGCATATAGCTATTGTGAGAGCAGCTGTAACAGCGGCTATTTTCTTTATCATAATAATTGTCCTTTCCTTTGAGAGAAAACTCTCTGCATAACATAGATTTTATTATAGCTTATTATTGTGATGATACTGTGTGATAATTATTAAACTTTCTGTGAATGAAATATATATTAAACTATTTGACACAGTTGACAATCTGAGGGTGTAAGAGTATAATATAAGTGACTTTAAACACGAAAAGAGGTATTCCATATGGATTTTGGTAAATATATCGCCCACAGGGGACTTCATTCCAATCTTGTTCCTGAAAATTCCCTGCCTGCATTCAGACTTGCAGTGGATAAGGGGTTGTCTATTGAGCTTGACGTTCGCCTTACAAAGGATTGCCGCATTGTGGTTTTCCATGATAATGACCTTATAAGAATGTGCGGCGTTGAGGGCAGAGTTTTTGATTATACCTATGAGCAGCTTTCTGCGTTCAGACTTGGTGGCAGTGATGAAAAAATACCGTTGCTGTCTGAGGTGCTGAAAGCCGTGGACGGCAAAGTGCCGCTGCTCATAGAATTAAAAGGCGGTGCACCATTTGGTGAGCTTGAAAGCCGACTTGACCACATGATGAAAAAATACAAAGGCGAGTTTGCTGTGCAAAGCTTTAACCCATTCTCAGTGATGTGGTTCAGGTTCAATTCGCCGAAGGTCATAAGGGGACAGCTTATTTCAAAATATAGAAAAAACATTGACCTTGAATATATCGAAAGGTTCATTTGTGCTCAGCCGTTTATCTGGAGAATTATTTCAAAGCCTCAGTTCATTGCTGCCGACCTCAGATCAATAAGCCTTGAAACTGCTTTTCAGGCTGTCGATATCGACGCAGACCTGCTCACATGGACGGGCAGAGGCAGAGAGCTTATTGAAACTGCCTCGCAGTTTTCCAAGACTGTCATAGCAGAGCAGTTTCCTGAGGATTTTGATTTTTCTGATAACTGGGAGGAAAGCTGTGAATAAGATGCAAGACCTTCCATTGTGCGACCTTAACGAGGTCAGACGTACCGCAAAACGCAGCGACAGCGATATTTCAGGCTGCAAATTCAGCGGTGAGTATTTTGAAAGCGAAGATCTTTCCTGTCTGTCTTTTATAAACTGCGTGTTTGAAAACTGCGTTTTGACTGACTGCGACCTTGAACGTTCTTCATTTGTTGATGTCACCTTTATATCCTGTGACCTTTCAAATTCTTCACTTGACTCTGCCTATCTAAGCAGATGTGAGTTTCGCTCCTGCAAACTTGTGGGTGCAGAGTTCAAAGACTGCTCAGTTCAGGGGGTTGTGTTTGAATCCTCAAACTGCGGATATGCCATATTTGATAAGTGCAAGCTGTCTGAAACCCAGGTGAAAAACAGTGATATGTCCTCGGCTGAGCTTGTTTCCTGCAATCTCAAAGCATTCAAGACCGGCGGTAGCAAATACCTTGGCACATCATTTTTCAGAACGCCTTTAGGCGGCGTTGATTTTTCTACCTGTCTTGTGAGCGGTCTGCGTGTTTCCGATACTTTCAGAGAACTTCGCAATGCTGTTTTTTCAGCAGATCAGGCTGTGGAGCTTTCAATGCTCCTTGGAATAAGAATAAAATAAGATAACCGCCATGGCATTCATGGCGGCTTTTTTCTACCTGTTTTTATCCTGTTTGATAAGTATTCTCACGGCGTCCACCGCACAGCGGATACCCCTTGTAGTATCATCGCTCACGTTGTCCTCAAGGTTTGCCTTTGAACGCTCAACGTTCCATATGGCTGTTATTACAGCTCCGCAGCGGACGTGCCTTGTTATGCCCACTGAGAAAACTGCCGCACATTCCATTTCGGAAGTCATACAGCCGCATTTGAGATATGCGTCCCAGCGGTAGTTTATATCATCGCTCACTGGCATTGAGTCAGGCTCGACCTCACCGTAAAAGCTGTCTTTGCTGTGAACAACACCTACATGATAACGCTTTCCAAGCTTATCTTCTGACAGTGCCGCAGCTGCCTTTGCCAGTGCAGTCGTGACCGTGAAATCTGCCACAGCAGGGTAGCCCTCAGGTAGATATTCTTTTGAAGTGCCCTCTCCACGAACAGCAGCCGATGCTATAACAAGGTCGCCGCCGCTAACGGAAAGGTCCATTCCTCCGCTGGTGCCTATCCGTATAAATGTGTCAGCACCGCACTTTACAAGCTCTTCCACTGCTATAGCCGCAGACGGTCCGCCGATACCGGTTGAGCATACAGTTACTTTTTCGCCGTCAAGGTAGCCTGTGTAGACATTGTATTCTCTGTTCTGTGCCACCTGCTTTGCATTATCGAGCAGAGCAGCGATTTTAGGAACTCTGCCCGGGTCGCCCGGCATTATAACATACCTGCCCACTTCTTCAGGGATAGTTCTGATGTGAAATTGTCTTTCACCGTCCATAATGCTTGCCATAAAAATTCCTCCTCTCAGAATTATTCGTCGTATGGATAATTATTTTCTTCATAGTATTCATTGCTTACAAATTTGTGTCCTGAATGTGGCTTATTCTTAAAACGAACAAGTAAAATGATAAACACGGTCGCTATAACAATGAACAGTCCGCCGATTCCGCAGAATACGACCGTCAATATGGTACTGGTCGTATCCTTAGGCGAATAAAACGTTATAGGGTCGTCAGGGTCGCAGAACAGCTGGACTGTCTGTCCTCTTCTGTAACTGCTGTTGCTGGAATATGTATTGCTGTGAGAAGTATACATCTGTCCGTTTGCGTAATATGTATAAACAGGTGTGTAAACCGTGGTGTAAGTGGTATATCCGTCATCGTTCTCATGACGTTCCTCTTTGCTGAGAATGTCTGATACCACAGCAGTGACTTCAAGGGTGCATTTGTTTTTCATGTTATTCGCATAAATTGCAAAACCTATTCCCACTGCAAGAAATACTACACCTATCAGCATAAAAACAAACGCTATTATTCTCATTCCCGTTTTGTTGTATTGCACACTATAATTTTTGTAATATCGCATATTTACCCCCATTTAAGCATAAAAGCCAACACCTTCATATGGTGTCGGCTTTTGTTTTATCCTACTTTTCCATTTTCATTGAAATGTCAAACGCCTTGACTGAGTGTGTGATAGCACCGATAGAAATGATATCAACACCTGTTTCAGCTATTGCACGGATAGTTTCAGCGGTCACGTTTCCTGACGCCTCAAGAAGTGCCTTGCCATTTGTCATTTCAACAGCCTTTGCCATATCTTCGTTTGTCATATTGTCAAGCATGATTATCTCAACGCCCAGTGAAAGAGCCTCTTTAAGCTCTTCAAGGCTGCCGACCTCAACTTCTATCTTAACGGTGTGCCCCATTTTTTCTCTAAGAGCGTTTACCGCACCAGTCATGCTGCCATATGCGTCAAGGTGAGTATCTTTGAGCATTGCACAGTCAGAAAGGTTGTATCTGTGGTTTCTTCCGCCGCCTACTGTGACAGCATATTTCTGCAAAACTCTCAGTCCTGGGAGCGTTTTTCTTGTGTCCGCAACTGACGCCTTTGTGCCCTTTACAAGCTCAACGCATCTGTTCGTTGCAGTCGCAACGCCGGACATATGCTGAACGATATTAAGAGCAGTTCTTTCGCCCTTGAGCAGTGCTCTTGTTGAACCTGTTATCTTTGCGATTATATCGCCCTTTTTGACCTTTTCACCGTCGTGAATAAGTATCTCGCACTTTACGTTGTCATCAAGGAGCTGAAAAACTCTCATTGCAACGTCTATTCCGCAAAGAACGCCCTCGTCCTTTGATACATATTTTGCTGTTGAAACTGAATCTTCGTCAACAAGGTAATCTGTTGTAACGTCTATATAATTGATATCTTCAAGCAAAGCTGCCTTTATGATATCGTCGATCTGAAACTGCATCAATCTCATTTGTTTTCCTCCGTTTTCTCTTTGGCATCAAGCTTTTCAATGGCGTCTTTCAATACGATATAAGCAACAGTTGTAAGCGACTTTGCCTCAACGTAATCTCTGTCTATCTTGAAGTTGCCGTCACAAAGGAAGTTTTTAAGCTTTGTGACTTCTTTAAGATCAGGCGGCAGAGCCTCTTTGTCAGGAATGACAAAATATGCACGCTGCATAATGTCCCTGACCTCAGTTCTTATGCCGTGAGGGATATGCGGAGCGTCATTGTCTATCTTGAAATCGTAAGTCTCAAGCTCGCCATTGTCGGACTTTATCTTCTCATTGATATCCCCTGCAGCACGTCTTGAAAATACGAGAGCCTCCAGCAGGGAATTGCTTGCAAGTCTGTTATTGCCGTGCACGCCTGTGTGTGAGCACTCGCCACAGGCATAAAGTCTGTCAATGTTAGTTCTTGCGTATGTATCTACGTTTATGCCGCCCATTAGGTAATGATGACAAGGGAAAATAGGGATCATATCCTTTGTCATATCGTATCCAGCCTCAAGGAGTTTTTCGTTTATCATAGGAAATCTATTCTTGACAAACTCAGGGTCTTTGTGAGTTATATCGAGATAGAATTTGTCAGAACCGGTCTTTTTAGCCTCAGCCATTATAGCATGAGATACAACATCTCTAGGTGCAAGTTCAAGGCGGTCGTCATAATTTTGCATGAATCTTTCACCGTTGCAGTTTTTCAGATAAGCACCCTCGCCTCTGACTGACTCAGAGATAAGGAAAGTTTCACGGGTGTGCTTGTTGTTGAATCCTGTTGGGTGGAACTGGATATAGCTCAGGTTCTTGATCTCAGCACCAAGCTCGTAAGCTGTTGTGATACCGTCGCCTGTTGCGATAGCTGAGTTTGTGGTGTATTCATAAACTCTGCCTATTCCGCCCGTTGCGAAAACAGCATATCTGCAATTATAAGTAGTATATGTGCCGTCATCAGTGAGCACAAGAATAGAAAATCCTGTCTTAGTTTTCTTTGCGTCGCACATAACAGCATTTTCAAGTATCTCAACATTATCAAGTTTCTGCACATTTCTCAGCAGGGTAGTTTCTATCTCAAATCCTGTTGTATCAGCATGGTGGAAAATTCTGTTCATGCCGTGACCGCCTTCAAGAGTGCGGTGATAAGAACCGTCAGGGCACTTGTCGAAGTCAGCACCAAGTTCTATCAGTCTGCCGATATCGATATGAGCCTCGTCAACAAGCACCTGAGTGGACTCAGGGTCATTTTCAAAGCCGCCTGCTACAAATGTATCGTGCTTATGATATTCAGGGGAGTCTTTAGGGTTGTCATAAACACCAGCGATTCCGCCCTGTGCAAGAGAAGAGTTGCACAATGTCAGCTCTCTTTTTGAAAGCACAAGCACTTTAAGATCGTGAGAAAGGTTCAGTGCCGCATAAAGACCTGCCGCACCGCAGCCTGCGATAATAACGTCATAATTTTTGTTGTTCATATTTATAACCTCTTTGTATGGCGAAAAGCCGCCAAGCATTGTGTGAAAACGCTCTCAGATATCACTCTGAAATTATTTATACTCATTCCATTATAACATATATTTTCTCTTATTTCAACTATTATTTGCATATATAATCCGTATACTTGATATATTTTTAAGTGCAACTTTACAAAAAAATGACTGCCTGCTCCCGAAAGGGAACAGGCAGTCGGAGGTTTATTATAGATCAACTAATAATCAAATATCAGTCAGTCTGCAAATTGCTTTGTCAGCAAATATTATTTGCCGTAGTAAGCCTTGAGGTACATTTCCTTCAGCTCGCTCATCAGTGGGTATCTTGGGTTAGCACCTGTGCACTGGTCATCAAATGCGTCCTCAACCATGTTGTCGAGAGTGTCAAGGAAGTACTTTTCGTCTACGCCGTAATCAGCGATAGTCTTCTTGATACCAACTCTTTCCTTGAGTGCCTCGATAGCGTCGATGAACTTGTTGAGTGTATCCTCATCGTTCTTACCAACGATACCAAGTGAATGTGCACACTCGCAGTATCTCTCAAGAGTATGTGGATACTGATACTGTGAGAAAGTACCCATCTTTCTAGGTGTTGGGTCAGCGTTGTATCTCATTACCATTGTGATAAGGAGAGCGTTAGCAATACCGTGTGGCAGGTGATGATAAGCACCGAGCTTATGAGCCATTGAGTGGCAAACACCGAGGAATGCGTTAGCGAATGCCATACCAGCCATTGTAGATGCTGTAGCCATTTCCTCACGAGCCTTAACGTCTGTCTGACCGTTGTCATAAGCACCTGGCAGATACTTGAAGATAAGTTTCATAGCTCTCAGTGCAAGACCGTCAGTGTAATCTGTAGCCATTACAGATGCATAAGCCTCAAGAGCGTGTGTCAGAGCGTCGATACCTGATGCAGAAGTCAGACCTCTTGGAGCAGACATCATCATATCTGTATCAACGATAGCCATGTTAGGCATGAGCTGGTAGTCAGCCAGAGGATACTTAGTACCTGTCTTTTCATCAGTGATAACTGCGAAAGGTGTAACCTCAGAACCTGTACCAGAAGATGTTGGGATAGCAATGAAGTATGCCTTCTCACCCATCTTAGGGAATGTGTAAACTCTCTTACGAATATCGATATATCTCATAGCCATATCGAAGAAGTCAGCATCTGGATGCTCGTAAAGAACCCACATGATCTTACCAGCGTCCATTGCAGAACCACCGCCGATAGCGATAATTGTGTCAGGCTCGAAAGCTCTCAACTGAGCAACACCCTCAAGTGCACAAGCAAGTGTTGGGTCTGGAGCAACATCGAAGAATGTTTCGTGGAGAATACCCATTTCATCGAGTTTATCTGTGATAGCCTTTGTATAACCATTCTTATAAAGGAACTGGTCTGTTACGATGAATGCCTTTTTCTTGCCCATAACAGTCTTCAACTCGTCAAGAGCAACAGGGAGACAACCCTTCTTGAAGTATACCTTTTCAGGTGCTCTGAACCAAAGCATATTCTCTCTCCTCTCAACGACTGTCTTAATGTTCAACAGGTGCTTAACGCCAACGTTCTCAGAAACTGAGTTGCCGCCCCATGAGCCGCAGCCGAGTGTGAGGGAAGGAGCAAAGTCAAAGTTGTAGAGGTCACCGATACCGCCGAGTGAAGAAGGAGTGTTTACGATAAGACGGCAAGTCTTCATTCTTGCAGCGAACTTATTGAGCTTTTCTCTCTCGTTTATGTTATCTACCCAAAGTACTGAAGTATGACCAAGACCACCGTTGTTTACGAGAAGTGCCTCTGCGATGTCAAGAGCGTCGTCAAAGTTCTTTGACTTGTACATACCAAGGATAGTTGTGAGCTTTTCGTGACCGAAAGCCTCTTCAGGAGCTGTGCTTGTAGCCTCGCCGATGAGTACCTTTGTATCCTCTGGAACTTCAAAGCCAGCCATTTTAGCGATAGTTACAGGACGCTGACCAACGATCTTAGCATTAAGAGCACCGTTGATGAGCATTGTCTTTCTGATCTTATCGGCCTCTTCATCGTTAAGGAAGTAGCAACCTCTCTTGATGAATTCCTTCTTAACATCGTTGTAAACTGTCTTATCAGCGATAACTGTCTGCTCTGTAGCACAGATCATACCGTTATCAAATGTCTTAGAATGAATGATAGAGTTTACAGCGTTTACGATATCAGCAGAAGAATCGATGATAGCTGATGCGTTACCGGCACCAACACCGAGAGCTGGTGTACCAGATGAGTAAGCAGCCTTTACCATTCCAGGACCGCCTGTAGCGAGGATAGTGTCAGACTCTCTCATTATCATGTTTGTGAGTTCAAGGGAAGGAACATCGATCCAGCCGATGATACCCTTTGGAGCACCTGCCTCAACAGCTGCATCATAAACGATCTTAGCAGCAGCGATAGTTGACTTCTTTGCTCTTGGGTGTGGCGAAATGATGATACCGTTTCTTGTCTTCAGACAGATAAGTGTCTTGAATATAGCAGTAGAAGTTGGGTTTGTTGTTGGGATAACAGCACCGATAAGACCGATAGGCTCGTAAATTCTCATTGTGCCGTAAGCCTTGTTCTCCTCAAAAACGCCGCAAGTCTGAACGTTCTTGTACTTGTTGTAGATGTGCTCAGCAGCATAGTTGTTCTTGATGACCTTGTCCTCAACGATACCCATGCCTGTCTCCTCAACAGCCATCTTTGCAAGTGGGATTCTTGCCTTGTTAGCAGCGATAGCAGCAGCCTTGAAAATCTTATCTACCTGCTCCTGTGTGTAGGTAGCGAAGATAGCCTGTGCAGCTCTTACTTCAGCGATCTTAGCAGTCAGAGCTTCCTCTGTATCGACGATGCCGACTGTTTTAGCTTCACTCTTTGCCATAAAATAAACCTCCAATAATTTAATTATTGTTTTTACTCTTGATAACTCCCGTCGGGGTTTTATCTTAACTATATTATATACGATTGTTATTTTTTTGTCAATCTTATATTTTTACAGCTTTTTTGCTATTTTACGTCGCTTTATTATGCAATATACATAAATATTGAACATTGTTTTATGATAGATTAACAATCCGTGACCGTCAAATTGCACAAGAAAAAGCTGATTGATAAAAATTTATCATACATACCGAATGAAATATAATGAACGAATATAATATATAATCTAAACAAAATAAAAACAATAGTGAAAATAACGAAAAAGTACTTGACAATTATAAAATCCGTAGTATAATATAGACATAACAGAGATACATATAAAACAAGCGACATAAACGGTGATTTTCACCAATAACAATGTTGAAAATTTATATTTGCTCTGAAAAATCGGCTTTATACCAAATTTTAAAATAAAAGGAGATATGACTTATGAAACTTGATAACTTTGTAGCATCCAGCGACATCTATGATGTTTATGAATCTGACGGAATGGCAGTAAGGATCTATAGGAAACCTGAATATAAAGAGAAGTGCCTTTATGCAGCTCTTACACACGCAAGAGTTGAAACAACACTTGGTAATTCCTTTATAAAGATGCCTGTTCTTCATGAAGTTTCCGTTATTGACGGCAAGTGGGCTATCACAATGGACTTCATAAAAGGTAAGACACTTCAGCAGCTCATGGACGAAAATCCTGACAAGAAGGATACATACCTTAACCAGTTCATCGATATCCAGTGTGAGATACACGCTCAGTATATGCCACTTCTTTCAAAGCTGAAAGATAAAATGGCAAGACAGATCAAGACACTTGGTCAGATCGACGAGATCAAGAAGTATGAACTTCTCACAAGACTTGATTCAATGCCAAAGCACATTAAACTTTGCCACGGCAACTTCGAGCCTAAGAACGTTATCATCAATGACGAAGGCACATACGTTATAAACTGGGGTTCTGCTAGACAGGGTAATGCGTCTGCTGACGTTGCAAGAACATACCTGCTGTTCTGCCTGAACAATCCTGATCTTGCTGAGGCTTATCTCGACAAGTATTGCGTAAAGAGCGGCACATCTAAGCAGTATGTACAGGCTTGGCTGCCAATAGTTGCAGCAGCACAGCTCATCAAGGGCAAGCCGGAAGAGAAGGACCTGCTCATGAAGTGGATCGACGTCGTAGATTACGATTAGTCTTTTGGTCAGGTTGTAACAAATCTGTAACTCTTTATTGTGCAAATAGCTAAAAAATTATTTATCCCGATTATGAGTTTCGTCATAATCGGGATATTTTGTTACAATTCTTTATAATCCCTTTACAGAGTAATTTTCCTGTGCTATAATGTAAAACTGTTGAAATATGACATTATAGATTTTAGGACTACAGAGGTTATTCGGAGGATAGTTATGAAAAAGCTGATAATTGCTGCGGCGATAATGTGCACTGTATTTTCTTTCTCGGCTTGCGGTAGATTTGCCGATAATAAAAAAGAAAGTAATGTTAATCTTGCAAATAATGAGGTAACAACTGCTCAGACAGAGGCTACTGACGAGATGCCTGACGAGAGCGTGTCATTGCCTGACAGAAACACTCTTGAAAAGATACCTGACGAGGCTGTTGAGTCATTTGATCAGGTTGTAGACGTCTGCAAGGAGGTATATCCACAGGCTGAAAAGTCAAAAAGACTTTATGGCTACACAGGTATCCAGACTGTGAACAAGAAAGACTGCTACATATTTGTTATATATGATAAAAAAGACGATGTGCTCACAAAGGTCGCAACCATTGCCGCTGAAACTGCGTCAGACAAGCTTTACACTATAGATGATGAAACGGGAAGTGCTGAAAAGCTTGACACTGAGAACGTTAAAACTCAGGCAACTGAGTCATGGGCAGATCAGGTGACAGAATCATTTGCTGAGTATTATCAGAGCAAAGAAGTAAGCGATCATCTTACTGCCGTTGTTGAAACTGCTGCTGTAAAGACAGTTCGCTGATACCTTATATAATATAAAAAATCACACCCGAAGATGATTCTTCGGGTGTTTTTGTGTTATTCTGTTTCTTCGTCCTCGCTGTCAGTGCTTGTGATAATGTTTGCAGCGTATGTAAGCGTCAGCAAGCTGTCGCCCAAGTGCACGTTTTCCACAACGATGTTTTCATAGTCTATACTCAGGTCATAGTGTGAGAAGTTCCAGAAAGCTTTCAGACCAAGGCTCACAAGTTGATCTGCGATAGCCTGAGTGTTTGCCTTAGGGATACAAAGCACAGCCACAACAGGGGAGTTCTCTTCGCAAAAGCTCTCTATCTCGTCAGTGTGGCGTATAGGTATGTTTCCAACTATCTCGCCTGTGAGTTTAGGGTTTACATCAAAAATGCCTATGAGGTTGCAGCCTCTTGTTTCAAAATTGATGTGTGTGGCTATGGCTTTACCCAAGTTACCTGCACCGATAAGTATTGTCTTGAAATGCTTGTCAACGCCCAGTATCTTGCCTATCTCCATTCTCAGTTCGTCAACGTGATATCCGTAGCCCTGCTGACCAAATCCGCCGAAACAGTTCAAGTCTTGTCTTATCTGTGAGGCTGTGAGTTTCATTCGCTCAGAAAGTTCTCTTGAAGATATCCTCTCAAGCCCTTCCTTTTGCAGCTCACCCAAAAATCTATAATAACGTGGTAAACGCTTTATTACTGATGCGGATATTGAACCGTCTTTAGACATATATTTACACTTTCCTTTACTGATAATACATGATTGATAAATAAATAACAATCTTACCTAATATAATAGCACCAATCAAGTTTTTTGTCAAGGACTTGTAAAACCTCCTCGCAAAAAAAAAGCAGCCCCATTTTGTCGGGACTGCTTTGAAGTGCACTGATATATTACTTGTTTTCCAGATCCTTTTTCTTTACAGAGGCAACGCAGAAGTCGATACGCTCTTCCTCGTCCTCATCTTCGCCAGAACCTGTGAGCGGTATCTCCTTTGTAGGGTCGATTCCGTCAACGGCTGTAACGATTCCTGTGCCCTCGCCAACAGACGCACCAGGTACTCTGAATTTAGTGATATCGATAGGCTCGATAGATGTTTCAACAGGCTTTTCAAGCTGTGGTATCCACTCGTAAGGAACACGGTATGCTCTGTATATCATGTTGCTTGTGAAGTTTCCGCCGAAGTTCTTGAAATATGGGTTTACAAATTCCCAAACTATCTCGTGGTCAGGTGTGACCTCAAGAAGATGTCCGTCAGAACCCTCTGTGATGAGTGTGTTGCCGTTTGGCAGACGCTGTGCAGAGCTGATGTATGAGCTGTAGAACTTAGATGCGTCAGTGAACAGCAGGCTGCCTGCCTCAAGAGGAGTGTACTGCCATGTTATATCAAGGGTAACAGGATTGAACTGGAGTACTCTTGAATAATCTCTGTGAGCGTTGTTTACGCCGGTAAGTGACGCTGGGTTAGGTGTGCCGTAGCCGCCCTCGCCGCCGTTATCGAATACCAGCAGGTCGCCCTCTCCCGGAAGTCCCTTTGGTATCATGTGCAGGTGATGCTGACCGATTATCCAGCCAAGCTTTTTGGTGGCCTCACTTTCGTTGAAGTCAGGACCTACACGCCACACGATCTTGCCTGTTGACTTCTCTATGATTCCGAGAATGTTAGAGTTTCTTGCATCGAAAATGATGTTGTCTGGGTGGAAACGCTCATCGCCGCCGTCATACCATTTGTTCTCTCCAAGGGTAGAGAAGTTGTTTATGTGCATCCAATCTCCGCCTGCCTCACCGTGAAGTCCAGGGTTTCTGAACAGTGCGTTTTTAGCAGCCTCGTCAAAGCCAAGCTCGTCAAAGTGATCGCTTGCACGCCAGCTCCAAATGATGTTGCCTTCCCAATCCACTTCGATTATCTTGTCGTCGATAAGTCTTTTGTCTGAAATATCATGATTGTAGAGATTTTCATGTGTGAGGATAAGTGTGTTACCGCTGTCTGTTTTCGGCTCGCTGTTTGGATAATAGTAGCCAACAGTACTGCCCTCACGCTGATAGTCATGGTGCTGTCTAGCCATGTAAACAGGATCTTTGCCCGGGTCAGCAACAAGCTCTGTCTTATCGAATTTCCATACGATATGACCGTCCCAGTCCACCTGAACGAGGTCTGTCTGATCCTGATAAGCATACTTTCCGCCTCTTACTCCTGTTGAACCCATTACATATCCGCCCGGAAGTATCTTGTTAGGAAATCCTGCAAGACCTGCCCAAAGCTTGACCTCATTGCCGTTCATGTCAATAAGCAGTGCACCTTTTGTTGTTGGAAAAACTGTGTATCCGCTGTATGCCTTTTCTTTGTTATAAATCGTTACTCCTGTAGGATAAATGCTTGGAAAACCCATGATATACCGCTCCTTATAAATATTTTTTTAGTCAGTTTATTATTTCTTTGCGTCCTTGACAGTTGTCTTGTCAGGGAAAGCTATCTTTGCCGCTCTTGTGTCGATGAAGTCACGAACGTTGTATTCTGAATCGTACTTTCCGTGGTCGTGTGCCCATTTCTGAATGCTCTCAAGGTGCCGTGCAGCCTCCTCGCTGAAACCGGTGCTGAATCCCTGAACCTTCCACTGAAGTTTGAAGTCATCAGCCTTTACGCCTATCTTGCCTTCAAGATACTTAGCACTCTCGTCTATATGGTCGTTTACATACTGGTAACTTTCGTCGATAGCTTTAAGGTAGTTTGCCAGCAGGTCAGTATTCTTGTCGATAAAGTTTTCAGATGTGAAGTAGTAAGCACCTGTTACCTCGCCAAGATCCTGTGAAGTAACTGCAAGTTTCCAGCCCACTTCCTCAAGATATTTCGCATTTGAACCGTTTGCTATAGTAGCTGATGCGTCGCCGCTCTTTGCCAGTGCCAGTGCGGACTGTGCAGAGTCAGTGTTTATGATATTCTGCTTGCTCTCGTCAAGACCAAGATATGCGATTGCCTGACTGTTCAGGTATTCATTTACTGTGCCTATCTGTGTTACAAAACCCTTGCTGCCGTCAAGCTTTGAAAGGTCGTTTTCATACTCAGGTGCTACATAAAGTCCGCCGTCACCTATCTCACCGCCGTTAAGTTCTGAGAACATCACGAGGTTTGTTTGATCGAGGGTAGTGCCAAGACGGTTTACTGCCGCATAGTCAGCCATGTCGCCAACGTCTGCATTGCCGTTTGCTATAGCGTCTATTGTGTTGATTCCGAAAGCGTATTCAGTTATCTCAAGGTTGATGCCGTATTTCTCAAAGATACCTTGCTCTACGCCAACGTATGACGCATAGTGGTCAAGATTTCCTGTCATTACTGCAAGACGCAGGGTCTGAAGATCCTGACCGTTCTTGCCCTTTACGATCTTTGGCGAATCACCGCTGCCTGAACTTCCGCAGCCTGCCAGCAGGGAAACACTGAGTACCGATGCTGCTATTGCTGAAAGAATTTTATTTATTTTCATTTTTATTCAACTCCTGTAATTTTTCGTCATTTGTATTTGTTAAAGACTATTTTACTCCGAAATGGCTGAGTTTCTTTCTGCCGATGAACTGAAGAAGTCTGTCAGCTGCAAAGCCTATCACTGCAAGAGTAACTATGCCTGCGAAAGCCCAGCTTGTTTTGTAATAAAGTTTCGAGCTGTTGATAAGATAGCCAAGACCGTCGCTGCCTACCAACATTTCCGCTGCGATAACGCAGATGATAGCTGAGCTAAGACCAAGTCTTATGCCTGTGTAGATATTCGATACTGCTGACGGTACGACTACTGTGAAGAATACTCTTGCTTTCTTTGCACCCATGCAAGATGCTGCCTCTACAAGCTGTTTATCAGTTGAGGCTACGCCTGCGATAGTGTTTACGAACATTGGGAAGAATGACGCATAGAAGATAAGTGCGACTTTTGATTCTTCGCCTACACCGAACCACATAAGGAACAGTGTAGTCAGTGCAATGGCAGGCACAAATCTGAAAAAGCTGAGTATTGGTTCAACGAGCCAGCGAACTACACGGAAGTTACCTACCAGCAGTCCAAGAGGCACTGCGAAAACTATCGCCAGCAGCCAACCTTTTATAACTCTGCCTGCACTGGCTGCAATGTCAGCCCAAAGTGTTCCGTTTTCTATGAGCAGCTTTATGCTTATGAGCGTCTGCTTAGGGCTAGGAAGAAAGTATTCGTCCTTTATGCTCACCGCACCAAGCGTCCAAATGGCAATTATTATCACCCATGAAATGATTCCGCATTTGAGTATCTTCTGGATAGCAGAGGACTTAGTTTTATTGTTTCCCATTTTGTCGTCCTCCTTATTAAATATAGTACAGCTCTGAGTCGTCGAGAGCTTTGTTTACGAGTATGTTTGTTGTGTTATCATCAATAGTATAAAGCTTTTTGATAAGTATTTTTACCTTGTCGCCCTTTTTAAGACGAGCAGCATTGAGTGGATATCTTCCTGTTACAGAGATGCCGTCTATCAAAGCTCTTACCTCAAAGGCGTTTCCTCTGAATGAAACTTCTTCAACGACAGCGTCCTCCATTGAACTTTCAAACTGGTGATATTCGCTGTCCTCAAACTTGTTTATTTCGATAAACTCAGGTCTGATTATAGCAGAAGTTTTTCCGTCTGTTGCCTCAAAACCTTTGAGTTTGCTGTAGTCCTCGATAACAGCTGACTGTCCGATGAACTGAGCGACGAAAGGAGTTTTTGGTTCAAGGTAGATCTCTACAGGATTACCGACCTGCTCAACTCTGCCTTTATTTGTAATAACTATCTCATCTGCGACCTCTATTGCCTCGTCCTGATCGTGAGTAACGAAAATGCTTGTTATTCCGATCTTATCTATAGTTTCACGGAGCCAAGTTCTCAGTTCTTTTCTTACCTTTGCATCGATAGCTGCGAAAGGCTCGTCAAGGAGAAGAAGTTCAGGCTGAGGAGCTAAGGCTCTTGCAAGAGCGATACGCTGTCTTTGACCGCCGCTGAGCTGGTCAGGATAACGCTTGCCCACATCAGGCAGTCCCACAAGTTCAAGCAGTTCAGCTACACGCTGTTTGATGAACTTTTTATCCTTTTTCTGAACTTTCAGACCATAAGCGATGTTATCATAGACGGTCATAAAAGGGAAGAGTGCATAACTCTGAAATACAAATCCGATACCTCTTTCATTTGAGGGCAGCTTATTCACATTCTTGCCGTCGATAAAAATATCGCCGCTGTCCTGCTTTTCAAGACCTGCGAGCATACGAAGGATAGTTGTTTTACCGCTGCCGCTCGGTCCGAGCAGACCGATAAGCTTTCCCTTTTCGATACCGAAACTTACGTTATCCGATGCTTTAAAATCGCCAAAGCTTTTATTAATGTTTTTTAACTCTATATACATAGCTGACAACTCCATTTAAGATTTATTGCTGTTATAATTCCAGTGTCAACATCGCTGCATTCGCTTATAAAACTTTGTCAATTTAAGCTCCTCACTTTCAATTCATATCAAATCGATATGATTAGTATGCTTTTATTATACATGATTTTATGGAAATGTCAAGAGCAATAAAGTATTTTTGTGAAATCCTACATATTAGATAGGAATACTTTATTATTGTTGTACACTTTATTCATAACAAGCCTATCTGAAAATTATGAAAAGCAAAAAAGTTCGCAAATAGTATTGACAAAGGGCATAAATAGTGATATAATCACTATATTCATAGTAAAACTATATGAATAATATAATTTATATTGGAGGAAACAAAAATGCTTACAGAACTGACAAATCAGAATTACAATGAGCTGATAGCAACAGACAAACCGCTTGTTATAGAATTTTACTCACCGACTTGTGCACACTGCAAAAGGACAGAGGCAGGACTTAAAGAGGCGGCGGAAGAGCTTGGCGAGAGTGCTGTCATAGCGAAATGCGACATAACCGCACAGCCAGATCTTGCTCAGAGATATGATGTTACTGCACTGCCGACGCTCCTTTTTATAAAGAATGGTGACATGAAAAACAAGCTTGAGGGATTTACACACAAGCTGATAATACTTGACAATATCAAGAGATTATAAAAAATGCCCGATGTTAAATGCATCGGGTAATTTTTTATGGAAAAAGTATTGACAAAGCGGGGAGTTTGTGATAAAATATTAGAGTTGTTTTATATGCGGGTGTGGTGAAATTGGCAGACACGTTAGATTTAGGTTCTAATGCCCAACGGTGTGCAGGTTCAAGTCCTGTCACCCGCACCAGATTGGTGCAATAAAATAGATATTGTGCCCGAAAAGCTCGCATTTGCGAGCTTTTTTGATGTCTTGAAGATAAAATTTTTCAAGGGAAAACCGTAGATGTTTTTAAGTATTTTTCGCTTGAAAGTGGATTCGAACGCTGACAAATTGAATATTTACGAAGAAATTAGCAGAATGTGAGATAAATCATCTTGTGTTTGCTATTTTTGTATTAAAAAGTTTCACAAAGTTTTAAAGGCTGTTTTGTCTATTGTCACGAATTTAAGTAACGATGAGAAAACAGCCTTTTTTTCATTTGTAGAAAAAGGAGAAATGTGTAATGTATTACGATCACAGGAAAGTTAAATGGCTCAAAAAACGGTATTCCGAAGGCACTCGCATCTGCCTTGACCAAATGAACGATGACCCGTTCCCTGTTGAGTTGGGGACGTTTGGCAAGGTCGATCACGTCGATGATATCGGCACTGTGCATTGCGTT
>OHLI01000068.1_pt1 | contig 71434 bp, 55 predicted proteins | sample 1569051 | NCBI WGS metagenome assembly OHLI01 (sample SAMEA3879561, study PRJEB24766) | human gut metagenome | biome: human-associated habitat; feature: feces | place: USA | collected 1985/1987
ACAATTATATTAATGCTTATGAGAATTGAAAGGGTAAATGTTGAAATAATTCTAGAATGGCTAGAAAGATATGCAAATATTTTTAAAGCACCAATTACAAAGTGTTTAAATAATTATGAAGCAGGGGCTTGGGAAGCCTTGGAAGAATGGAAAAATGAAGTATCTTACCAACAATTAATTAGAATTATAGAAAGTTTGCAAGCTGCAGTTGAAAAAATACCAATTAAAGATGCATTTGATGAATTAGATGCAGATAAAGATTATCATAGAGAAAAACGTAAAGCAACAAATGAACAATTTATTTCTAAAAAAGGAATAATAGGAAAATTTGTAGGCTTTGCACCAATGATTTGCTTATTCGTTGGATATTTGATAATACCATTAGTATTTATTGGTCTATCAAGTATGGGAAGTGCATTCGCAGGATTACAATAATAAAGAAAGGAGTTTGATTATATGGAAAATGCAACAAAAGCATTGTTGATAGCAGAAACAAGTCCCTTGATAGAGGATACGATAATGTCTGAATGTCTGCCGACACCCCAGTACATTTTGTCGCCGCAAGAGATTCCAACGTATGACACGGCCTCAGATGTTGACTTTCTTTCAAGAGCGTGCTCTGTGTATGTTTCAACTGTGAAATCAATGTTAAGTGCCTGCTTGATAGCGTTTGCTACTGCGTCAAGACGTCCGTTGCCCTCTGCTGTGTAATCATCGGTTACGCCGTTTACAGACGCTGTGATAGCTGCACAGATAGTGCCGTTCTGTTTCTGAACATAGTGTGCCTCAGGGATATCAACAGGTGTGCACTTGTTGAGGTACTCGTCCTTAAATATCTTGTATACTTCGTCAGGCATAAGCTCCTTGTGCTTGTGGTCTGAAACAGCCTTTACCTTGTAGCCGAAGTCCTCTCTCATCTTCTTTGGCAGATCGTAGCCAAACTGGTTCTGAAGAATAAAGCCGATTCCGCCCTTGCCTGACTGTGAGTTTATTCTGATAACGTCGCCGTCATACTCTCTTCCAACATCATGTGGGTCGATAGGCAGATAAGGGACAGTCCACTTATCGCAGTTCTTTTCTTTTCTCCAGTTCATGCCCTTTGCGATAGCGTCCTGATGTGAGCCTGAGAATGCAGCGAATACAAGTGCACCGGAATATGGACTTCTGTCATATACCTTCATTCTTGTAACTCTCTCATAAAGCTCTACCAGTGCAGGCATATCAGAGAAGTCAAGCTTAGGGTCAACGCCGTGAGTATACATATTCATTGCAACTGTAACGATATCTGCGTTGCCTGTTCTTTCGCCGTTTCCGAAGCAAGTGCCCTCAATTCTGTCAGCACCTGCAAGCAGACCCATTTCACAGTCAGCCACTGCACAGCCTCTGTCGTTATGTGGGTGAAGTGAAACTATAACGTTCTCTCTGTTGTGGAGAGTTTCACACATATACTCTATCTGCTGAGCATAAACATGAGGCATTGACATTTCAACTGTAACAGGAAGGTTGATGATGACCTTGTTTTCAGGTGTTGGCTGCCAGATGTCAATAACAGCGTTGCAGATATCTCTTGCGAACTCAGGCTCTGTGCCTGTAAAGCTCTCAGGAGAATACTCGAACACGATATTGCCCTTTGCGTGCTTTTTATACTCGTTGCAGAGCTTTGCACCGTCTGTAGCTATCTTTATTATCTCTTCCTTTGACTTGCGGAACACCTGCTCTCTCTGTGCAACAGATGTTGAGTTGTAAAGGTGTACTACAGCGTTCTTTGCACCGTCGATAGCCTCGAATGTTTTCTTTATGATATGCTCTCTTGACTGTGTGAGCACCTGAATGGTAACATCATCAGGTATCATATTTTTCTCGATAAGTGTGCGGCAGAACTCATACTCAGTTTCAGAGGCAGCAGGGAAACCTATCTCTATTTCCTTAAAGCCTATCTCAACGAGCTTTGTGAAAAATTCCAACTTTTCTTCAAGGCTCATAGGAATGATAAGAGCCTGATTTCCGTCTCTCAGGTCAACTGAGCACCATGCTGGTGCGTGGTCAACATACTCTTTTTCAGCCCACTTCATGCACTTTACAGGCGGCATATAATAGCCTCTCTCATACTTTTCTACGTTTTTCATGTCAGTTCCTCCTTATAAATATAAAGCCGATAATTATTTTGATAGTGATGTGGAAAAGGGCATAAAAAAATCGCCGCTCCTACCAGTAAGGAGAGACGAGCTTAGCCGTGTTACCACTCTCATTCATATACGGCTCACACCGCATATCTCAGCCGCATCTATCAATGCGTATCTCTGTAACGGGAGAACCCGTGAGCGGCTAATGAAAATTTCACCGTTCAGGCTCTAGGACGAGTTATCACAAATTCCGCATACCGTTTTGCACCAAACAACGGCTCTCTGAAATGTCAGGACCTTGCTTTTGTTCCTGTCAACGCCTTTATCATATTGATTTCATTATACTTATACTTGCCGCTTTTGTCAATAGGATAATTGCTGATTTAACAATTTGTTAATACATTATATCTGCACTGACCATAATTATACAATAGAACACCGAATGTAGGGGCAGGCGTCCTCTGCAAAAAGAATCTTAAAATATTCTTATTTCCATTTTCCAATGCTTAAAAGTGTCTTAATTAGCCTGTCTGTCGGTTGACAATAGGTCATCAATGGGCTATAATATAGAGGCAGCAGCACACAAGGATTGTGCGTAAGATGCGTAGTCAGATTTTTTGTTAGCTTGTATAGAAACGACGCAGGCTAACTAGCGTTAGTTAAGGAGTTTCTGTGCAAGATAACGGAAAATCTGCAAGCAGATTGCGTGCAAAGCCGCTAGGCGTGCCTTGTGTGCTGTTGCCTCTATGTCGACAGAGGGGGTGACCCCCTCATACTTTTGTACAAAAGGGGATCATAACATGATATTTGAAAGCATAAAAAAGCTGGTAACATACGGTCTTGAAAGCGGACTTATAGAGGAAACTGACAAAGTTTACGCCACAAACAGACTTCTTGAGGCACTGGGTCTTGAGGAATATCAAGAGCCTGCGGAGGAGTTTTCTAACGTTGACCTTGAGAGCACTCTCAAAGAGCTGCTTGACTACGCTGTTGAAAAGGGTCTGACGGAAAATTCTGTTGTATACAGAGATCTGTTTGACACAAAGCTTATGGGACTTCTTACACCAAGACCGTCAGAGGTAGAGAAAAAATTCTGGGGACTTTATGATCATCAGTCACAGGAGGCTGCCACTGAGTATTTTTACAAGCTTTCACAGGATTCAGATTACATAAGAAGATACAGAGTGAAGAAAGATATGCGTTGGATAGCTCCTACTGAGTACGGAGATCTTGATATCACAATAAATCTTTCCAAGCCTGAAAAAGACCCTAAGGCGATAGCTGCGGCAAAGCTTGCAAAGCAGTCGGGTTATCCTAAGTGCCTGCTTTGCTATGAGAACGTGGGTTATGCAGGAAGAGTAAATTCTCCTGCAAGACAGAACCACCGTGTTATCTCTTTGAAAATAAATGGCACAGACTGGGGACTTCAGTATTCGCCTTATGTTTATTACAACGAGCATTGTATCCTTTTCAATAAAAAGCACACTCCTATGGTCATAGACCGTTCGGCTTTTGAAAAGCTTTTTGATTTCGTGGGACAATTTCCTCATTATTTTATAGGTTCAAATGCTGACCTGCCGATAGTCGGCGGTTCGATACTCTCCCATGAGCATTTTCAGGGCGGTCATTATACATTTGCCATGGAGAAAGCTCCTGTTGAGGAGAAGATAGTTTTCAAGGGCTTTGAGAACGTTGACGCTGGCATCGTAAAATGGCCTATGTCCGTTATTAGAATAAACAGCGAGGACAAAAACGCTCTTGTTGACCTTGCAGACAAGATACTCACCGCATGGAGAGGCTACACTGACGAGGCGGCATTCATATACGCTGAAACAGAGGGTGAGCCGCACAACACTATCACACCTATCGCAAGAATGAGAAACGGAAGATATGAGCTTGACCTTGTGCTTAGAAACAACATCACAACTGAGGAGTATCCTCTCGGAGTTTATCACCCGCATCAGGAGCTGCACCACATAAAGAAAGAAAACATCGGTCTTATCGAGGTAATGGGTCTTGCGGTGCTGCCGTCAAGACTTAAAGGCGAAATGGAAAGACTTGCTCAGGTGCTGGTTACAGAGGGCACAGAGGGAGTACGCCGTGACGAGATGATAGAAAAACACGCTGACTGGGCTGAGGAGATATCAAAGAGAAATAATATAACAGCCGAGAACGTTCACGAGGTATTACAGAAAGAAATAGGCATCGTGTTCGCAAAGGTGCTTGAACACGCAGGTGTGTATAAGAGAAACACAGAGGGAAAGGCTGCATTTGAAAGATTTATAGACTATGTGAACAACAAGTAACAAAGAAAGAGGTGAACGCCCGTATCTCGCAGCAGGCTTGCTGTAAGGGTGCGGGCATTTTTATGCTCAGATTTACAAGACAGCATCTGAAAGAGGCAGCTATAATTTTTGTCATTATCCTTTTTATCGCAGCACTGTGGTTTGTGGGATATGAAAGACACATAAGAGATACCATAAATCAGGCTTATGATGTTGCACCGATATCTGCGATACAGTTACAGCTGGCGTCATCTTCAAAGGCTGATAAGCTTATGATAGTCGCACACCCTGACGACGAAGTCCTGTGGGGCGGCGGACATCTTTATGATAAGGGATATCTTGTGGTGTGCGTCACAAACGGCAGGAACGAGGTGCGTTCAAAGGAGTTCAGAGATGTGGTCGCAGCCTCCGGCAACGAGTGCATAATGCTTGAATATCCTGACAAGGTAAGGGGAAAGCGTGACGACTGGGCTTTGGTGAAAGACGGTATCGAATCTGACCTTGAGAAGATAATGACCTGCAAAGACTGGAAACTTATTGCGGTGCACAATCAGAAGGGCGAATATGGTCATATCCACCATGTGAACGTGCACAACTATGTTACAGAGATATATGACAAGAACAACATCAAGTGCGATCTTTACTGCTTTGGCAAGTATTACAAGGCCACCCGTATCGAGATAGTGGGCGGTTCACTGCCTAAGATATCAAAGGAAAGATATGAGTTCAAGAAAAAGCTTGCGGATATGTATACTTCACAGGAAAAGACTGTGGATAAGCTTTGGCACATGGCTTATTATGAAAACTGGACGCTGTATGAGCCATACAGCGAGCACCCTGAAATGAAAAACAATAATGCGACTGAATTGGGAGTGGCTGTGAATGAAACTCACTAAGAAAAATATAATACATCTCTGTGTGCTCACGGGTATATATCTTCTCTTTGTGCTTGCGTTGACAAGGTTCAAGTATGCCTACGGTTCAGAGCTTGACTGGGGTGGTCAGCATTATGCGATACCTGATTATTTCAGAAAACTTTTTTACAAAACATGGGACTTTTTTCCCTCCTTTGCCCCTAACATAGGCTGCGGAGAGAACATTTACAATCTGTCTTATTATGGGCTTTATTCGCCTATAATACTGTTTTCGTATCTTCTGCCGTTCGTGAAAATGTCCACCTATATACAGATAGTGTCCATTCTCGGCATAATAGCGAGCCTGTGGATATTTTATATATGGATGAGGCAGAAGTTTACCGACAACGCCGCTTTTGCACTGAGTTTTGTATTCCTTTTTTCCGCACCGCTTATTTTCCACAGCCACAGGCACATAATGTTTGTGAACTATATGCCTTTTCTGCTGCTGGGCTTTATGGCGATAGAGGATTATTTTGAGGGCAAAAGGAAATACATGGTGACGCTTTGGGCGTTTTTGATGCTCATGACAAGCTATTTCTTTGCGGTGTCAGGTCTTGCGGCAATGGCTGTGTATGGCGTTTACCGCTGGCTGAAAATAAACGAAAAGCCTACTTTAAAGCAGTTCTGCAAGGACGGAGCGGCTTTTGCTTTCAGGCTTATCCTTGCGGCGGTAATGGCGTGTGTGCTTATCCTGCCGACTTTGCATTGTATGCTCTCAGGCAGAGAGGCAGGCAACAGCCATGTTGATTTCAAGTCGTTCATTCCTGGTGTGAACCTGAAATTCCTGCTTTATTATCACTATTCAATGGGACTTTGCCTTTTCACGGTGCTGAGCATAGTGTCGGCTGTGTTCTCAAAGCAGCGTTACAGAAGATTTCTCGGCATTGTCATGGTGGTCATTGCCACCTGTCCGATAATAGTTTATATGCTCAACGGCACGCTCTATGTTGACCCTAAGGTGCTTATACCGTTCCTGCCTCTTGGTATGCTGCTTTTCGGTCACACTTATTTTGACATAATAAGAGGAAAGCTCAAGCTAAAGCAGCTTTCGGTGATAACGCTTGTGGTGGCACTGGCAGGAGTTTTCTGGTTCAAGACCACCAAAAAAGTGGAGTTTTATATTATCGCTGACTTTGTGGTGCTTATGTCGAGCCTGTTCGTATACAGACGGTGTAAGAAGGAGTTCATACTCAATATCGGTATGTCCCTTTGTCTTGTGGTGTCAACGGTGTATACAAATTTCACAGACAAGCTTGTGCCGCTGGCCGACCTTGAATATGACAACAGCAGCGACATGAACGCTCTGGCAGACTATGTGGGTTCGCAGGAAGAGATATTCAGAACTTCAAACTGTGTTGACGAGGTAAACACGGTGAACATGATATATAACGCCGATTATTACACCATGTCGATATATTCATCTCTGCACAACAAGGATTACAACAGGTTTTATTACAGCGAGATATACAACGAAAATTCATACCGCAACACTTCGCTTACCACGCAGACGAGAAGTCTTATTGCAGATATGTATTTTTCAAACAGATATCTTATCACTGACGACCGCACGAAAGCTGTGTCAGGGTATAAGAAGATAAAGGAGAGCGGAGATCTTTCCCTTTATGAAAACAAAGACGTTCTGCCTTTTGGATATGCTACCGATAATTTGATCGGCAGGGAAGAGTATAATTCTCTGAATTATCCATACTCTGTGGAGGCATTGTTCAATAACATCATAATCGAGGACAAAACTGAAAAAACTTTCACATCAGATATCGAAAAGGTGCGTTCGCTGAACTTCACCGAATGTGAGCAGATAAAGCGTGAATGGGGAAAATACACTGTGGATTCAGAGAATACCATAACTCAGAAAATACAGCTGCCCGAAACGCTGACAAATGACAAGATAATGTTTGTGTCATTCAATGTGAACAACGATATCAAGGGCGGTGGCAAGGACGCATGGGTGTCTATAAACGGCAACAAAAACAAGCTTACCGCCCCTGACTGGAAGTATTACAACAATAACAGACGTTTTGAATATGTTATCACCACCGGTCAGGGCTACAGCACGGATTATGTGACCGTGGCATTTTCTGCCGGCAAGTATGAGATAACGAACGTTCGCTGTTATACTATCGACAAAGACAGCCTTGTGCGTGACGTTGACCCGTTTATCATAGACAAGAAAACTTCACACGGCGATGTGATAAACGGCACTATAGACGTTAAAAATGACGGCTATTTCACCGTTTCTATACCATATGCCAATGGCTTTTCCGCTGAGATAGACGGCAAAGAGGCAGAGTGTGAAAAAACTGATACCGCCTTTTTAGGTTTCAAGATACCAAAGGGAAGTCACAGAATAAAGATAACCTTTACTGCACCATTGCTCCACGAGGGCATAGTGCTTTCGGCAGCAGGCTTGCTCATTTTTGCCGCAAGCGTTTTCATTGACAGACGAAAGGCTAAGGCTGCTAAGTAAAAAAATAAAAGCGACAGAAATTTAATTCTGTCGCTTTTTTTGTCGTATGTTTAGGTTTGTCTATTCACTTATGACACAAAATATGATAAAATAAAATAATAATTGTGTGACTTTTGTCAAAGATTCTGTCTGAATCCCTCACCAATGGTAACGTTTTCGTATGCAAGTTCCCGCATTTTGAGCATTACGTCATGTGGAGTTTCTTTCATTCCGCCTGTTGCCCAGTCGATTATTATTCCGCAGTAGCCGTGAGAATAGAAATCCGCAAAGAACTTAGCCTTGTCGGAACGCTTTCGGGTTATGGCGACAGCATGATAAAAGAATCTGATGAACAGCTTGTGCATACTTCTGAAAAGATAATGCTCGAATATCTTTTCGTTGCTTTTGAGCGTGTTTGAATAAAAACGCTTGTCTTTAAGCATATTTACGAGAAATCCTTCAAGACGCTCATACCAGTTGTCATAGTTTACGCCTTTTGTGATGTCGGCGAAAAGCTCGTGAAGATAGATATAGCTCAGAAGTTCATATTTATCCTGAAAATGGTAATAAAAAGACTGGCGGTTAAGGCCGCACTCGCCTGTTATATCGGATATGGATATTTTATCAAAGGGTTTTTGCTCGCAGAGTTTTTTTAGTGAATCACACAATGCACTTTTGGTTATTGCAGAGCTTGACATTTAACTACATTCCTTTCAAATTCATAGCGACAAAAGTGCTTTTTTGAAGAAAAATCAGACTAAGACACGTTTGTGTCAAAAAAGCAGACAATTTGCACCAAACTCTATTATAACATAAATTTATGAAAATTCAATAACTTTTTATAAATATTTTATCATTATCATTATCATATTTTTTCACAGGGGGAAACGGCATGAAAAATGACATTATCACAGAATTTATAAATGGTCAGAGCTGTAGGGCGTATGAGGCTCTTGGTGCGGTGAAAACGGATAAGGGGATAAGGTTCTCTACATATGCACCTCATGCGAGAAACGTGGAGCTTTGCCTCAATGGTGATATACTTCCTATGGAACGTGACCAGCGTGGAGTTTGGACAACGGTCTGTGCTGCAAAAGAGGGCGACATCTATCAGTATGTCATCACAACGCCTACTCTTGAAAAGCATTACCGCTCAGACCCTTTTGCGGTATACAGCGAGGTAAGACCGCAAAATGCGTCGGTGGTGTATGATATCGACAGCTACAGCTGGAATGATGATGAATGGATTTCAAAGCGTGACAAGTGCTATGAAAAGCCTATGAACATCTATGAGGTGCACTTTGGTTCTTGGCGTATAAAAGAGGGCAAGGAAGAAACTGAGCGTTTTTATACATATGTAGAGATGATAGACCTGCTCATTCCTTATGTAAAAGAAATGGGCTACACACACATAGAGCTTTTGCCGCTGACTGAGTATCCTTTTGACGGCTCGTGGGGCTATCAGGTGTCAGGCTATTTTTCAGCGACAAGCCGCTACGGCGACCCTAGGGGACTTATGAAGTTCATTGACGCCTGCCATGAAGAGGGCATAGGCGTTATACTGGATTTTGTACCTGTGCACTTTGTCCGTGACTTTTATGCACTGCATATTTATGACGGCGGTTTCCTGTTTGAAAGCGACAATGAATATGACAGATATTCCGAGTGGGGCACTGCACTTTTTGATTACTCAAAACCTCATGTGCTCAGCTTTGTGAAATCATCGGTGAATTTCTGGATAGAGAAATATCACGTTGACGGACTGAGATATGACGCAGTTGCGAACCTTATCTACCGTCACGGTCACACTGACGACGCTGTGAACGACAGCGGTATATGGTTCTTGAAGAACACAAACTACACCATTCAGAAGATGCACCCTGACGTTATGCTCTTTGCAGAGGATTCCACCAACTACACAAAGGTCACTGCCCCTGTAGAGTTCGGCGGACTTGGCTTTGACTATAAGTGGGACCTTGGTTTTATGAACGATACCATTGATTATATAAAGACTCCGCCATATGAACGCAGAAATCATCACAATAAAATGACTTTTTCCATGAGCTATTTCTACAATGATCTGTTCATACTGCCGTATTCTCATGATGAAGTCGTGCATGGCAAGAAAACTATGGTGGACAAGGTGTTCGGCAGCCAGCAGGAGCAGTTTGCTACCATAAGAACGCTGTATACCTTCCAGTTCACCCACCCAGGCAAAAAGCTGAACTTCATGGGCAACGAACTTGGCGAGTATCTTGAATGGCGTGATGAAAAAGAACTGGGCTGGAATCTGCTCACATATCCTATACATGATTCACTGCATGAATATGTCAAGGCACTGCACAAGCTTTATCTTGAACAACCTGCACTTTATAAGTCTGATTATAACTCCACGTCGTTCCGCTGGATAGACGCTGACAACAAAAATCAGAGCATTTATGCTTTCCGCAGAAGTGACCCGTCGGGAAAGACCCTTTATATGGTGTTCAATTTTTCAGGCAGCTATCAGAATTACAGCCTTTCTGTTGAGCAGAACGGTGCATATAAAGAACTGCTCAATTCTGACCGTGATATCTACAGCGGTTCTAACTGCATAAACAGCGGTCTGTATACCACCAACTACAGGCTGCCACTCAGACTTGCACCTCTCAGCAGCGTGATAATAGCCGCAGAATGAGAAAAAAATATTAAAAATCATAAAATACTATTGCAAAATGGCGAAATATGCGTTATAATATGAATGTATGTAATATACAACATTTACACCAAAATTATTTGAGAGGAGTTATGTAAATAATGGTTTATTCTCACGAAGTTGAAACAATGTGCCCTATCGCTCAGGGCGTTGCTCACGGTGCAGCTCCGATCCCGGAAGAGGCTAAGTGGGTGAAAGCTAAGGAAATCAAGGATATTTCAGGCTTTACACACGGTATCGGCTGGTGTGCTCCACAGCAGGGCTGCTGCAAGCTGACACTTAATGTAAAAGAGGGCGTTATCCAGGAGTGTCTGGTAGAAACTATCGGCTGCTCAGGTATGACACATTCTGCTGCTATGGCATCTGAGATCCTCCCAGGCAGAACAGTTCTTGAGGCTCTTAACACAGACCTCGTTTGCGACGCTATCAACACAGCTATGAGAGAGCTTTTCCTTCAGATCGTTTACGGTCGTTCACAGAGTGCTTTCTCTGAGGGCGGTCTTGTAGTCGGTGCAGGTCTTGAGGACCTTGGTAAGGGACTTCGTTCACAGGTCGGTACTATGTACGGTACACTGGCAAAGGGTCCTAGATATCTTGAGATGACAGACGGCTATGTTACAGGTCTTGCACTTAACGAAGATGACGAGATCATCGGCTATAAGTTTGTAAACTTCGGCAAGATGATGGACTTCATCAAGGCTGGCGACGATGCTAACACTGCTTTTGAAAAAGCACAGGGTCAGTACGGTAGAGTAGCTGACGCTGTTAAGATCGTTGACCCAAGAAAAGAATAAGGAGGATTTGTTACAATGGCTTTATTTGAATCATATGAGAGAAGAGAAAAGCAGATCCTTGCTGTTATCAATCAGTACGGTATCAACACTATCGAAGAGTGTGCTGACGTATGTAAGGCTAAGGGTCTTGACATTTATAAGCTCGTTGAGGGCATTCAGCCTATCTGCTTTGAGAACGCTAAGTGGGCTTACACAGTAGGCTGTGCTATCGCTATCAAGAAGGGCTGCACAAGAGCTGCTGACGCTGCTGCTGCTATCGGTGAGGGACTTCAGGCTTTCTGTATCCCTGGTTCTGTAGCTGACCAGAGAAAAGTTGGTCTTGGTCATGGAAACCTCGGCAAGATGCTCCTTGAAGAGGACACAGAGTGTTTCGCATTCCTTGCAGGTCACGAGTCATTCGCTGCTGCTGAGGGTGCTATCGGTATCGCTGAGAAGGCTAACAAGGTTAGAACAAAGCCTCTGAGAGTTATTCTTAACGGTCTTGGCAAGGACGCTGCACAGATCATCGCAAGGATCAACGGCTTTACATATGTTGAAACTGAGATGGATTACTACACAGGCGAGGTCAAGGAAGTATTCCGTAAGGCATACTCTGACGGTCTGAGAGCTAAGGTAAACTGCTACGGTGCTAACGACGTTACAGAAGGCGTTGCTATCATGTGGAAGGAAAACGTTGACGTTTCTATCACAGGTAACTCAACTAACCCAACAAGATTCCAGCACCCAGTTGCAGGCACATACAAGAAGGAAAGACTTGAGAAGGGCAAGAAGTACTTCTCAGTTGCATCAGGCGGAGGAACAGGTAGAACTCTGCACCCAGATAACATGGCTGCTGGTCCTGCATCTTACGGTATGACAGATACAATGGGAAGAATGCACAGCGACGCTCAGTTTGCTGGTTCTTCTTCAGTTCCTGCACACGTTGAGATGATGGGTCTTATCGGTATGGGTAACAACCCAATGGTTGGTGCTACAGTTGCTTGTGCAGTTGCAGTTGAGGAGGCTATGAAGTAAGGTTTATCCTCTTCAAAGCTTTAGAGCTGACGGTTCTCATTTCAATGTGAGAATATACACCAGATAAATATTATCCGCTGTTTGCTTTTATGGCAGACGGCGGATTTTTTTGTGTAAAATCGTGATGTAAAGTGATCGGACTTGTCGTGCCAGATGTGTAAAGCCGATGAACTTTATAGGGCGTTTTAGTGCAATTTCGACTTTGTAAGATACTAAGCATCATATTTAGTTAAAAATAGAAATAACGTTTAGCAAAGTTTACAAAATATTAATAAATACCAATGAAGTGTACAATGTTAAAATATGAAATATGCAGGCTGCTATAGTTGACGCAGAGGGGAGATTTGCAGGGAGTTTTTTAGGATATCTGCAATCGGCGTAATAGCGTAGGTTTCATATTGCTCCATGTTTTGGACAGTTAAAAGTATTGTTTTGTGTGTCGGAGATAAGTATAATATGTGAAATTAATATCGTGAATATGTGATAATGCACATATGAAATAATGTGCAAAAGCTGACAATTTTTAGGTTTGACAAAACGAAAATCAAGTGATATAATATTGTAAATAAACTGGAAGTGTGCTTGGAGGTGGGCTTTTGAGAGATAAGGAGCTTAATAAATTGTCCAAAAATGAGCTGCTTGAACTTATGCTTTATCTGCGGAAGGAATACGATAAACTGACCGAAGAAAACGAGAAACTTCTCAAAAAGCTTGAGGACAAAAAGAGCATAACTGACAGGCTTGACAAGCTTGAGTGGCAAGTCGCTGCACTTGTGGGTCATGAAAACGATAACAACCACGCAGGAGCGGAGGCAGAACATGGTGGCGGATAACGGTAAGAACGTTAAGAAAACGCCTGAGCTGCCTGATACGCAGACCCTTGAGCGTGTGGTGAAAAAGCGGCATGAGAGGCGGGAATATCTAAGGATACTTCGCAGCACGGTGGCGTCACTGCTTGTGGTGGCAGCGGCGGCTGTGATAATTTCGATGCTGTTTCTTCCTGTGCTGAGGGTAACGGGAACGAGCATGACGCCGACGTTGCAGGACGATGAGCTGGTGGTATGCAGAAAGCGTGGCAGCTTTAAGAAGGGCGATATCGTAGCGTTCTATTATAATAATAAGATACTGCTGAAACGTGTTATAGCCACAGCAGGAGATGTGGTGGAAATCAAAGATGACGGCACGGTCATTGTGAACGGAAAGACGCTCAATGAGCCGTATGTAGATCAAAAAGCTCTTGGGGAGTGTGACATTGATCTGCCGTATCAGGTACCTGACGAAAGGATATTCGTTATGGGCGACCACAGATCCACTTCTGTTGACAGCCGAACCAAGAGGATAGGCTGCATAGCGGAAGAGGCTGTTTTAGGCAAGGTGTCATTGAGGATATATCCTTTTAAAAGGATAGGCACTGTGGAATAACGTTTCAATAAAATATAGCATTATGAATTTTTCGGAGGGAGGAATCCGTTTTGCAGAATTTTAATGGTAAGGTTCGGCAATATTTAAAGGAAAACGAAAGGAAAAGACACAGTCGGCTGTTTGGTATTGTGCTGTCCGTTGTTATGACGGTATCGGTGCTTGCCAGCCTTGTTATGCCTGCTATAAGTGCGACGGAGGGTGTTTCTGCTGTCGGCGGCGATGTTTCCTATGATGGAAAAAAGTTTTCATATAAGAGTGCAAAGGATGTTTCTATCACGGATCATGTTCCAACTGGTGATGGTAAGGATCAGACCAAAATAATTACTTTCGATGTTGCATTTGCATTTGAAAAAGACGAGATGGTGAATAATTGCATCTACTTTCCTATTGATGGAAATGTTGGCATTCCCGATACTGGTATTCCTGAAACTGGTTGGGGAGATGTTGAGGACCCAAATTACGATCCGCCAGATGGAGTCAAAGGTATTTCGGGTAAGTATAAGGTTGTCAAAGATGGTGATCAGAGATATCTTTTTATTATATTTGAGGAAGGCTATAAGAAACTCAATGAAAGTAAAGCCATAACTGGTAAAGCAAAATTTAATGCCAACGTTAAGCGTCAAGATAATGAAACTGGTGAATCGACAAAAGTTACTATCGGCGGCAAAGATATTGTAATTGATGGATATACTGCTTTGAGCTTGTCTACAAGTAAAAAGGGCGAGGATACTGATGAGGGAGTTAAGTGGACTATAACAGTTAGTAATCCTGCTAAAGATAAGTTGAGCCATATAGAAGACGAGATGTTCAAAGATGCTTTACCAGGTAAGTTAACAGTTGACCCGGCTGGTGCAGGACACTATGACTCTAATTCAGGGAACTTTGTGTTTGAGGAAGGCAGAACAGATGAAAAGGTCGAGATAAGTTATGTAACTCCTTATCCAAAAAATGATCCTCAGTTTATAGTCGATGGTAAAATTGAGAATACGTCTAAGACATATTCTGATAAAGATTCAGACGATGCAAACGCATCGATTTATTCAAAACAGAAAACTACCATTTCTGAAAAGAGCGGTGAAGTTGATTATGACACTAATGAAGTCACATGGACTGTTGTTGTAAATAATCCTCAGGGTGGTGACCTTAATGAATATCATCTTTTTGACAAAGGATTTAATGGCGTAAACCTAAACAAATTTACAGTGACAGGTGAGGACGGAAAAAACATCGGTTTTACTGTTAATGGAAATCAGCTGACTTTTGGTGAAAATACAACTTCGAATAAGATAACAGTAAAATATAAAACAACTATTGGTGTAGATCAGCAGCAACTGGATAATACAGTAAAAATCCAAAAGCCAAACCAGAGTAATGAATGGGAAGGCGGAGATTCTAAGACCGCAACTGTATACAACAGCTATCAGATAAGCAAGAGCGGCAAAGCCGATGGTGCGACAGGAATATTCACTTGGACTATCAATGTGAAGAGCAATAAAGATTCATTAATAGGTCAAACTGTCAGTGATACGATGCTGACTAAGGGTCAGGAAATAGAGATTCATGATGCCAACGGTAACATTCTTGCGACCACAACTGTTACGGAAGATGGCAAGCTTGTATTGCCTGATGGAATCGGCGATTCAAAGGATATAAAGATATTATACAAAACAAATGCTAGTGATATGAATCTTCCTGCCGCTGACAGTAGTGGCAACATAAAGGTCACAAATGAGGCTAGTATTGGACAGTTTAAAACAAGTGCGACCGCAGACTATAAGCCTACAGATGAGAAATATAAAACTGTTAAGCAAATTTCTCAGGACGGAAATACCGTTACATATGAGTGGGAGCTTGAACTTAAACAAGTTACGGGTGCGTTTAAAGGTCAGAAGATCAGCGATATTATGACGGCTGAATCCTCTGATAACAAGACGATACAAAGTGTTCTTGTTCCTAATTCGATTAGTATTGAATATGGTATAGATGATAGTTATAAGCAGTTTGATGCTCCTGACAAATATTATTCTGTAACGCCAAGTGCTGACGGCAAATCGTTCACTATCCAGTTTAAGGACGATGAACTTTTTGACAGCATCAAAAATATCCGCATTAAATATAAATCGACCGTAAATGTTTCAGATGTTAACGTTGGTGCGACTATAAATGTTAAGAATAAGGCAACATTCAAGGGTAAGGACTTTGAACCAAATGCTGATACTACAAAATATGTAGTTGATGATAAGGATAAGTCGCCTTTTGAAAAGTATGATGCAAATAGTAACTCCAAGGGTGATACGGTTTACGATTTGACGGAACTCCCTGTTGTAACTATTGACGGCGTTGACTATTATAGGTTCGACTGGCGTTTGGATATCAACAAAGAAAAGATATACAAGATGGGTGATACTGTCGAGATCGTTGATACTCTCCCTAAGGGAATGATATTGTATGATAATCAGGATTATCTGAAGTATACATCAGGCGACAGCACTAAGAAAAAAGATCTTACAACTGGCGGACAGTTTGTTTATAGCTATGATAAAGCCAATAATCAGATAACATTTAGAACTGTTTGGAGCCCGCAGGATTCATGGACTGCATATTATAGCACTATTATAAAGGTAGATACTGTAAAACAGGGTGCTGTAAAGGGAAGTGTTTCGTATAAGAACACAGTTCAGGATAAGGCTAAAAAATATCCTGAGAAATCTCAGACACAGACTGTTAAAGAAAAGAATATCACTAAGTCTTCAAATCCTAAGTCCACAGGCTGTGATATAACTTATACTATTGATGTGAACCCGAAAAAGCTTGGCTGCTCAACGAGCGGAATGATAACACTGAACGATGTTATCAAGTGCGGCGGAACTGCTGTGATCAGAACCGAGGACGCACAGGGTAAAGAGCAGACTAAGACAGTATCCATTGACGGAAACTCTTCTGTGCATCTTGATCTTAAATCTATTAAGGTCTATGATGTTGATACTGGCAAGGCTCTTTCGACAAGTGAGTATAGCTATGTTATCCATGAACCTAAGACGATACAGAAGTTTATAAGCTGTAACACAGCTGTAAAGAATAATAAAATAGGACAGTGTGAAGTTTACTTTACACCTGAGGAGTATGTTGTCGGAGCTAAGGGCTATATAAATATTTCTGTGCCAGCTGGTTATGAAGGCGGAAATATCAAGAATTATAATATATCATATGGCTATATGAATAATGGCTATTTTACCGAACTTGGAAAACTTGTAGATAATAGCAACTGGGTTAATTATGGATCAAGTGTTTCTGTTCCGGTCAAGATCGAGTCTATAGACGCAGACAAAGAACTTGTGTTCAAGGTTTCCTATGTTTATAGGGATAAGAACGATAAGAGCGAGATTGCTGTTACTGAAGCCAATATCGTTAAGGCAGTGACCATTTCAGACCTTGAGGCTCAGACACTTGACAGCGTTAAGAAACTTGAGATAACAGTTCCTGACAGACGTCATTTGAAGATCGTTTATGTTTATAACGGCAGACCGGCTAATTCCGAAGACGCAAACAACAAGGGCTATAAAGTCAACGTTTTCAACAATATATCTTTTGATACTTCAGGTTCAGCTGTAAATGACAGTGCTGATGATTATAGTGATTTTGAGCTTATAAATCAGTCACAGGCGTCATCAACAACTAAAGAACCTTTCAAGGTGGTCAAGGTCGACAGCGGCGACTACAGCCTTATGCTCAATGCATCATTTAAATTATACAGATATTCAAAGCTTGCAGATGGTACTTATGCGTGGCTGCCTGCTGTAAAGTATACTGATAATGCTGACATGGACAGAAAGGTCGTTATATGGGGCGATAAAGATGATAAGGCTCAAGAATTCAGTGTGACTGACAAAGAACCTTATAACCTTGAGCTTGAGCCTGCAGTCGGCACAGGTGATACAGAAGGACATTTGTATAAGCTGATCGAAACGAAAAGTCAGGAGGGCTATCAGCTAGACAGCACGCCTATCTACTTTGCGTTCAAGGTTCAGCCAAAAAAGATGCCTGAAGATGTTAAGGATTATCAGTTTATACAAAATGGTGATCTGTTCAGAGTAACTAATATTCTTCAGAAGTTTAAGATAACCGCAAGCAAGGTATGGAGCGACGGTAACGAAAACCATAGTGCTGATGAGGTAGTCTTTAAGCTTGGCAGTTCCACAACTAAGGTTCTTGGTGGTATACCAGAGGACATAAATTGGGACGACACGAAAGAAATTACACTTAGTGAGAAAAACCACTGGCAATATGAGTGGACTGATCTTCCAGGCTGTGTCAAAGAAAACGGAACATATAAACAGTGTTACTATTACATAAGAGAGAAGAACGTCAAAACAGGCTATGAAACTATCTACAGTGCAAATGCAATAAGCAGAAACACTGAGGTCACGGTAAACAATGTAAAGGGTCTTACCATCACGAAGGAATGGCGTGATGAACTTGGTAATGAGCTTGCTGATAGTGAACTCCCTGACAGCATAAACGTCATTGTTTACGAATCAGACACTGCACCAAATTCACCTACAAGAGTAAATAACGAGTCTGGTATTCCTGTGGATTGTAAGCAGTACGGAAACCATATTACACTGGAAAAGGCTAAGAATTGGAAGTATACTTTGTACGGTCTTAACAAGGATAAGTACTATTACGTCCTTGAAGAGAGTGTGCCTGACGGATTCGGCGTTACTTACACTTATTCCAATAACGCTAGCGGAACAGGCTTTGACACGATAATCAATACCAAAACTCCGAAGGACGTAAAAGAGATGAGTGTCAGGCTGCAAAAGGCATGGTCTGACAGTGATACGAAAGACCACGCAAATGATAAGGTAACGTTCAATATCTACAGGTCAACAAATAAAAACGACGTTCCAACGAACTATAATAAGTTTACGGGAACTATGGATATGGGTCAGAATGTTAAGTTTAAGGTTTTGACCACAGACGGTTCTGAATTTACTCAGTCGGGCAATTCTATCACGGAATATACCATGTATGTTCCAGGAACATTCAAATTCAATTTGACAAACTTCTGGATAAACGACGATGAAAACGAAAGTACCATTAAGCTGATAGACAGTACGGGTAGCACACTTGCTGAACTTCAAAAGACTGGTACCCGGTGGGACGGTACTATTTATGCAAAAGTTCCTACATGGACAATAATAACAGGTGATTCGGAATTGTTGAAGATAGGTGACTATACTTCGGAAAACACTGGAAGTGGCTTTACCTTAAAGCTTGATAAGATAACGTCAGACGTAACGGTTGAGCTTAGGCTTAAAGCTAGTTCAACAAGCACTTGTGAGATCACCTCTAGTGACCCTGGCACAGCAAAGAAAACTAACGTATTGACAGTGCCGACTACAAATCCTGACAAGATCAATGATGCTTTCTTCGTCAAGGCTGTGACCATAGATGCAACAAATAACTGGTCTGATGCTATCAAGCTTGAGGCGAATGATAAAAAGGGTAATAAATTTTATTACTGGATAGAGGAAGTTGGGGTAAACGGTCAGCCTGTTAGCACTTCTGCTTACAAAGCTTACTACAGATATAATGGTTCTGAAACTGATAACTGTATAGATACGAATGTAAAAGATCAGTATGTTCAGGTCTATAACAATTATGAGGAAACAGTAGGCGAGCTGCCTGAAACAGGCGGCAGGGGAGTTCTCCCGTTCGCAGTCGCAGGCGGTGCGATAACCGCAGCGGCAACAGCACTTTTAGTTACAAAGCGTCGCAAAAAGCACGCTGAAAATATGTAAAATTCTTATACGAAAGGAAAAACAGATATGAAAATGAAGAAATTCGCAGCCCTTGCCGCTGCAACTATTATGACAGTGTCGGCAGTTGCCGCAACATCAGCTTTTAGCGTGTTTGCTACAACGGAAAATGCCAACAAAATCGTGATTACGGACAATGTTGATGGTAAGACCTATGTTGCTTATCCAATATTTAACCAAACATCAGCAACGAATACTATTGAGTGGGCTGATGGCTTTACTGGTGATAGCTTTATCGATGCACTGAAAAATGATACAACGTTCGGTAATAAATTTGACACTGTTTCAACAGCAGCTGATGTTGCAAAAATTATTTCTGACAAGACTAAATGGACAGATGAAGAGACAGCTGCATTTGCTAAAGTTGCAGCAAAATTTGTAAGTAACGGTACAACATCCACATATGCTAATGGACAGTATACATTAAATGTTACAAATGCAGGTTATTATCTTATTATTGACACGACAGCTAACACAGGTAAAGATAATGCTAATTCAGCTTATATCCTTAATGTTTCAGGAAAAACAACAGTTACACCAAAGGTCGGCAAGCCAACACTTACCAAAGAGATCAAGCATAATGAAGAAAATACTTGGGGTGTAGTTGGTGACAACCAGATCGGTGATGATGTCGAGTTCAGGATCACAACAACTATTCCTTCCGAGGTAAAGTATTATGATAAGTATACATATACTATCCATGACACGCTTAGTGAAGGTTTTGACCTTAATGAAAATTCGTTAAAGTATGTGTATCTTGATGAAAATAATGTAGCTGTAACAGTAGATACATTTGCTCCTGTTTTCGCTAACAAAGCTGATGAAAAGAAATTTGATGTTAAATTTGACATAAAAGACCTTTTAGCAAAATATCCAAATATTGCTAAAATCGAAACTTATTATTCAGCAAAACTGAATGGCAATGCAAATGTTGCAGTTAAGGCAACTAACAGCACGGACAACAACCCTAACACAGCTTATCTGACATATTCAAATAATCCACAGGATAATCAGGGAGGAGAGAATGGTAAGACACCTGAATCAAAGGTTTATGACTGGACTTTCACACTCGTAGGTAATAAGATAGACGGTCAGACTAAAGCTAAACTTGCTGGTGCTCAGTTCCAGCTTAAAGATGAAACTGGCAATGTTCTCAAGCTTGTGGCTACAGGTACAAAGAATGAATATAGGATCGCAACAGGTAGTGATACAGCTACTATAGATACTATTACAACTGACGACCAGGGCGTTTTCTACATCAAGGGTATTGACGATTCAGTTAAGTATACACTTGTTGAGGCAAAGGCACCAGATGAGTATAATAAGGCAAGCGACACTAAGTTCTGGCTCAATACCAAAGATGGAGAAGATATTGGTTACTCTATAGACGGTGGAACCCTCAATAGACTTCAGATCGCTAAGGGCGATAGCTCTGATAAAGATGCTAAGGATGGTCTGACTATTGTGAACAACAAGGGCAGCGAACTGCCTTCAACCGGTGGTATCGGTACTCAGATATTCTACGGCGTAGGCGGAGCTATCGTAGTTGGTGCTGGCGTACTTCTTATCACAAAGAAGAGAGCTAAGAAAGATTAATTTCTGAAATTTATTTTACCTTTGTCCTGCCGATCTCGGTCGGCAGGCATCAGGGAGGACTCCATGAGGAAGAAAAGCGGTAAATTATCTACATTATTTTTGGTCTTATTATTGCTTGTGGGGCTCTCCGTGATGTTTTATCCTATCATCAGCGACTGGTGGAACTCAAAGACCCAAAGCCGTGCGGTGGCGACATATCAAAAAGCTGCCAATGATCTTTCTGACAAGCAGAATGAGGAGATACTCAGGCGTGCAAGAGAATACAATGAAGAGATAGCAAAGCTTGATCATCCGTTTGTTGACTACGATAAGGTCAAGGGCTATGATGATATCCTTGATATTACCGGAACGGGCATTATGGGATATGTTTCCATACCCACTATAAGGGTGGAGCTGCCTATATATCACGGAACCAGCGAGGGCGTCCTCAATGTTGCAGTGGGACATTTGCAGGGTTCGAGCCTGCCTGTGGGCGGTTCTGATACTCATGCGGTCATTTCGGCACACAGAGGTCTGCCGTCAGCCAAGCTTTTCAGCGACCTTGATAAGCTTGCAGAGGGTGACGAGTTCACTATAACAGTATTAAAAGATGTTTATACATATGAGGTGGAGAGCATTTATATCGTTCTCCCTGACGAAATGGATAAGCTTAATATAATCCCGGGCGGCGACTATGTTACGCTGACCACCTGCACACCTTACGGTGTAAATTCACACAGGCTGCTTGTTCGTGCCAAAAGGATAGATACAGCAAGTGCAGCAGCGGCGTCAAAGATAACGGCGGACGCTGTTCAGCTTGATTCCCTTGTGGTAGTGCCGTTTGTGGCGATACCGTTGTTTGTGGTACTGCTTGTGTGGTGGTTCGTTGATTCAAGGCGTAGAAAAGTTTCACATGATGAGCTTATAGCTATGCTTGATGAGCAGCCTGAGGATAAAGATAATGACGAAAATCTACCTGATAAGGAGAGTAACCAACATGAAACTTAAATTTTCACAGCTGGCAAAGGTTGTTTTGTGTACGGCGGCAATGGCTGTTTCGGCTATCGGCTGCATGGCGGTGAGTGCGTCTGCGGCGGATAAGATCGATGTAAATATCGTTTGCAAAAATGACAAAACCGCAGTGGCTGACGCTGAGTGGAGCATTTATAAAGTAGGAGAGCGAAAAGAGGCTGACTTTGTTCTCACGGGAGATTTCAGCAAATACCCTGTTGACCTGTCAGACTACACCGACGCCTCAAAAATGCAGGCAGCAGCCGATACCCTTGACAATTACGCCAAAACAGACGGACTTACACCTGTTTCAACAGCGAAAACTGACGCAAACGGCGAGGCTTTGCTAACAGCGGATTCTGCTGGTCTGTATCTTGTTTCAGGCAAGCGTTTCGATACTGGGACCAAGAGATTTATCCCGTCACCGTCACTTGTTGAGTTCAACAGCGATGTTGTAAAGGACGGAAAAATAACTATCTTCACTAAGTTTACCTTTGAAGAAACACCAAACGGCGACAGCGAATACGGCGTAAGAAAAACGTGGGTAGTTCCTGAGGGCAAGAATGAGCTTATCCCTGACAGCATCAAGGTCGAGATATATTCAGACGGAAAGCTTTCTGATACCGTGACCCTTAATGCAGCTAACAACTGGGAGTATTTCTGGAAGGGCAGTTCAGATGCAAAATGGACTGTAAAGGAGATAGACGTTCCTGCGAACTATACGGTTGTCACAAAGACAAATGAAAAGCTTTTCCTTATTGAAAATACATACAAGCCTGACGAGTCCAGCACTCCTGACGGCAGCGAGAGCACACCTGACAGCAGCGTAAGTACGCCGGATAGTAGTGTAAGTACTCCGGACAGCAGTTCATCGGGAACTCCTACATCTTCCAGCTCAACACCTGACAAGATACCGCAGACAGGTTCGCTCAACTGGCCTATTCCAGTGCTTATCGGCGGCGGACTTATCCTTATCGCAGCAGGCTGGAGAGTAAGCAGAAAAGAAAAATAATCAACATCAGGAGCAAAATTGTGACTAATAAAAAATTAGGACGAGTGTTGATGATAATAGGGGCAATGCTGATAGCAGCGGCATTGTCCCTTAATTATTACAACTATTTCCACGAAAAGCAGAGTACAGAGAGAATGAAAACTGTTCTGAGCGACCTTAAACAGGCGATACCTGACAGCGAGAAAAGCACAGACAGCAGTTCACCTTTTGACATTTTCGATGACAGCATGACTGACTCCGAAACTGCCGAGCCTGAACAAAGCGAGGATATCACTCTTGACGGCAACGCTTATATCGGCATCATCACATTTCCGACTTTGGGACAGGAGTTCCCCGTGACCCGTGGTTGGAGCTATGCCGCAATGAATACAGCTGCCTGCCAGTACAGCGGCAGACGTGTAGACAATGACCTTATAATTTGTGCACACAATTACACAGGTTTTTTTGACAAACTTGACAAGTTAAGTTCAGGGGACGAAGTTATTTTTATTGACGTGTATGGCAGAAGTTACAGCTATACTGTGACTAACAGCGAACTGCTAAGCGGCTGGGATTCGCCGTCGCTTGTGAAAGGAGGCGGCAGCGACTGGGACATGACCCTTTTTACCTGCACATGGAGCGGCTACAGCCGTGTGACCGTCAGACTTGTATATTCAGAATAACAAAAACGCACAGAGAGCTTTCCCTGTGCGTTTTTTATATACCTAAAACCATTTTCATTTTTCTCACATCAAAAGTTTTCAGCTTGTCATCATAAATGCAGTGTCGCCTTGATTTCCTTGGACGGTTGCGAGTGTAATCCAATGCTTTTTCAAGGTCGTCTGTTTCGTAAACTGAACATTTCATTGCTTTGTTGTAAACTGTGTATCGCATCGTCTTTCCCTCCAATATAATTTATATATTAATTATAACATTTAATGGAATACCGGTCAATAGGAATATTGCACAAAGTTAACCTATTAATTAAAAATACATAAAATAATACATTATTCGACACTGATTTGCTATTAATTCTACAAAAATCGACTGCAAGCAACTTGGATTTTAAGTAAAAAAACGCCGATATTAACAGAAAACAGCACTTTATGGTCATTTTGACGAATGATAAAGTATAAATTTGTTTCAAAACTGAAAGTTGTAACACAGATTTCATTGATTGATAATTTATTGGGCACTACAATATGGTATAATAACAGAAAGAATTTGAGAGGAGCGTGGCGGCTTGAACGGTTTCGTGCGGAGATACGGTAGATATGTGCCTTTTGCCCTGACTATCATTATCATAATATGCTGTGCTCTTTTTCTTAAAGACCACGAGTTCTCTGAGATACTAAGCTATTGTCCTGACAACCTGTGGCTTGCAGCCTTTGTTATTTTGGGCTTTTACGGACTTAAATCACTGTCGGTTGTGTTTCCCCTTGCCGCAATATTTGTGTGCGTTGGTGCGATCTATCCTTTCTGGGTGGGCGTGCTGCTGAACGTTGTGGGGCTTGCGGTGTGTTTTACGATACCGTATCTTGTTGGCAGGATATCGGGCGGCGACATAATGCGTGTTATTGAGATGAAATATCCTAAGGCACGAAAACTTGTAAATTATGGTCACGACAATAACCTTTTTGCATCGTACATTTCAAGGGCAGTGGTAGTCGTTCCGGGCGACCTTGTTTCCATGATACACGGTGCACTGCGTATGCCTTACAGACCGTATTTGTTAGGCTCGATAATGGGCGTTATGCCTGAAATGTTGGTGCAGACATATATTGGTGCACAGCTAAAACATCTCACGCTGAAGTCGGTGCTGGTGATGATAGCACTCATAGCGGCGACGTTGGCATTTTCGCTGATACTAAACAAGAAGGTCAGCAGGAGCGGTAAAAAGACCGACAAGGAAGATTTCTGATATAAGTACAAAAAAGCGGACTGTTAACAGCAGCCCGCTTTTAATATTATTTGTCGAAACTTGGGTTGAAGGCGTAGAAATTTTTGCTGTCCAGCATATCCTGAATAAGTCTGAGACCCTCGCCGAAACGCTGATAGTGGACTACCTCACGTTCACGGAGGAATTTTATCGGGTCACGGACATCAGGGTCATCAGCGAGTCTGAGGATATTATCATAGGTCAGGCGGGCTTTCTGCTCAGCCGCAAGGTCCTCGTGCATATCAGCGATAGCATCGCCTGTGCACTGGAAGATATCAGCTGAAAACGGCACGCCTGAGGCAGCGATAGGATAAACGCCCGTTGTGTGGTCAACGAAATAGGTGTCAAAGCCGCTGTCCTTTATTTCTTTGATAGAGAGGTCACGGGTGAGCTGATAGATTATCGTGCCGATCATTTCAATGTGTGCAAGCTCTTCTGTGCCGATATCGTTGAGTATTGCCTGCACTTCACGGCATGGTGCTGAGTAACGCTGGTTGAGGTATCTCAGTGCTGCTCCGAGTTCACCGTCTGGGCCACCCAACTGCGAAATAATGACCTTAGCCAACGCAGGGTTAGGGTTTGCGATCTTAACAGGGTATTGCAGCTTTTTTTCATATTGCCACATCAGTCAACACTCCTTTCCCATGGAAAAGGCGTTGTGACCCATTCCCACTTCTTGGACGAATTGTTCTGCGATATCGTCAGCGGTCCGTATTTCTCGTTGTATTCTGCCACGAGTTTTTCTTTGTCTGCCTTGTGATGTGCAAAATATGCCAGACCCTCACGGCAGGTAGGGTGGCTGTCAAGATACAGATTTGCCTCAACAAGTGCAAAGCTGCAAGCCTGTATCTTCCTGAGAAGTCGCTCCTTGTCACTTAGTATGGGCATTCTTTACAGCCTCCTCTCCGATAAATGGTTTGTCAAGTGACGGGAAGATAGTTCCCCTTGAAAGTGCTACATCAACTTCATAGGGTTTTTCCCACGTCTGAAATGGTATATATGCCATTGCAAGAGGCGTGTTTTCAGGAAATCTTCCCTTAGGCATCGGACAGGCCGGCGTGCCTTCTTCCATGTCCTCTGCAAGTATCCTGCCCAAAGACAGGCTATCAAACATATCCAAATAAGTTCACTCCTTATGTTGTCTGAGTTTCTTGCCGCAGTTGTTCATGCGGCTGTTTTATCATATGCGGCTGCCACCCGAGCGGTGCAGAAATGCAGGACGTTACCAAATTACTTGCAATTTGTTCATTAAAAATACACGGAATTAATTTTTTGTGAACACTAATATTGTTTGTAACAATAAACATACTTGAAATAACGCTAAATTTGTAGGATTTAATATTGACAAATCGGGCGTCTGCATGGTATATTAGTAATATCAAAGGAACATATGCCGTGACATATGTAATCGGAGGAGAGATAATTATGAAAAATGTCAAGAGATTTCTTGCATTAACAGTTTCAGCTGCTCTTGCAGTTTCTTGTTTCGCAGGCTGCGGAAACAATGCTAAGAAGAACAGCGATACTATCGTTATCGGCTGCAGCGGTCCGCTCACAGGTGACGCTGCACAGTACGGCGTTGCTGTTAAGAATGCTATCGAGCTTGCTGTCAAGGACGTAAATGACGCAGGCGGAATAAACGGAACAAAGCTCTCATACGTTTTCGAGGACGATGAGGCTGACTCAGGCGATAAGGCTGTAAATGCTTATAACGCACTGAAAGACAATGGTATGCAGGTAATGGTCGGAACAGTAACAACAGGTTCTTGCCTCGCAGTTATTGAAAAGACAAAGCAGGATAACATCTTCCAGCTTACACCTTCTGCATCTGCTCAGGACGTTATCAAGAACGATAACTGTTTCCAGGTTTGCTTTACTGACCCTAACCAGGGTAAAGGTTCTGCCGACTATATCGCAGACAATAAGCTTGCTACAAAGATAGCTGTAATTTACGACAGCTCTGACGCTTATTCATCAGGTATCTTCAACACATTTAAGTCCGAGGCTGAGGCTAAGGGTCTTGATATCGTTACAGAGCAGTCCTTCACTAAGGACAGCAAGACTGACTTCTCAGCTCAGATCAGTGCGGCTAAGGACGCAGGTGCAGATCTTGTGTTCCTGCCTATCTACTATCAGCAGGCATCTCTGATCCTTACACAGTGCAAGTCAGCTAACTATAATCCAACATTCTTCGGCTGCGACGGTCTTGACGGACTTCTTTCTATCAAGAACTTCGATACTTCACTTTGCGAGGGCGTAATGCTCCTTACACCATTTGCTGCCGATGCTCAGGATCAGGCTACTCAGGATTTCGTTAAGAAGTATAAGGACGCTTACAACGGCGAAACACCTAACCAGTTCGCAGCAGACGCTTATGACGGCGTAATGGTACTTGCAGATCTCATGAAGAAGGAAGGCATTACAGCTGATATGTCAGCATCAGATATCTGCGACAAGCTCAAGAAGGCTATCACAGATAAGGACTTCTCTTATGATGGACTTACAGGTACTGGCATGAAATGGGGCAAAGACGGTGCCGTATCTAAGGACCCTAAGGCTGTTATCATCAAGAATGGTGCTTATTCAGCACTGACAGCTGACGATATTGTCGCATCAACCGCTCAGTAATAACTGAAAAATGCAGCTGCGTATGAAAAGTACGCTGAATACCATAAAAAAAACCGGCAGTTCTAAAAAATTGTCGGTTTTTTTGATTTAATTTATGAAAATGTGTTGCAAAAAGCACGGGGTTATGATATAATTTATTGTATATTGTGTTTATGGCAAGGACAGTTGTAATGTGCACAGTTACATCTGCTCGTTGACCTACTCCCAAAAGGAAGGAATGTTTGTATATGGGTTTTCTTAATAACCTCATCAACGGAATAAGCCTTGGCAGTATATATGCCGTTATAGCGTTGGGCTATACGCTTGTGTATGGTATCGCCAAAATGCTTAACTTCGCCCACGGCGACGTTATCATGGTGGGCGGATATGTGATATTCACTTGTATGACCACATGGGGACTTAATTCATGGCTTTCTATCATCATCGCAGTGATCGCCTGCACACTTCTCGGTATCGTTATCGAAAAGGTCGCATATAAGCCGCTCAGACAAGCCACCTCGCTTGCGGTGCTTATCACGGCAATAGGCGTCAGCTACTTTTTGCAGAATATCGCACTGCTCATATTCGGCGAAAAGCCTGTCAACTTCACATCTGTTGTAAACGTGCCGAGTATCGAGCTTTTCGGCGGACAGATAGTTATTTCAGGCGAAACATCAGTTGCAATAATAGTGTCTATCATCATTGTAGTTGGTCTTTCATTGTTTATCAATAAAACCAAGAGCGGACGTGCAATGCTTGCGGTTTCAGAGGACAGAGGTGCGGCTCAGCTCATGGGCGTGAACATCAACCGCACTATCTCATTGACTTTTGCTATCGGTTCAGGTCTTGCTGCAATAGCAGGTGCACTGCTTTGCTCAGCTTATCCTACACTTCAGAACACAACAGGTGCAATGCCTGGTATCAAAGCGTTCGTTGCGGCAGTATTCGGCGGTATCGGTTCTATACCGGGAGCTATGATCGGCGGTATCCTTATCGGCGTTATCGAGATCCTGGGCCGTGCCTATATCTCACCACAGCTTGCCGACGCTATCGTTTTTGCTGTGCTTATCCTTGTGCTTATCGTAAAGCCTACCGGTATCCTCGGCAAGAAGATCAGCGAGAAGGTATAAAAGTCAACTTAAAATTTTCGAGCAGTCCTGCTTTGCAGTTCTGTTTTATCTGAAAGGATTGGTTTTTTGTGAAAAAAGAAGGGGCAAACGCAAAAACAAAGTTTTTTAAGCCGCATACCAAGAAAAGCTTTATCACATATGCAATGGTAATAGTAGCCTTTGTGGTAATGCAGATACTCAGCAGCGGCGGATATATCTCAAGTATGCTCACAGGACTTCTTGTTCCTCTGTGCGTGTACTCTATACTTGCAGTATCCCTTAACCTGACTGTCGGCATACTGGGCGAGCTTAGCTTGGGTCAGGCAGGCTTTATGTGCGTTGGTGCATATACAAGTGCGATATTCTCTATCGTAACTTCCGAAACTATTGAAAACGTGTGGATAAGATTTCCTATAGCTATCCTTATAGGCGGAATCGTAGCCGCACTGTTCGGTATACTCATAGGCATACCTGTTCTTAGACTTAAAGGCGACTATCTTGCTATCGTTACACTGGCTTTCGGCGAGATAATAAAGAACGTTTTCGCTGCACTTTATCTTGGCTATGACTCAAAGGGCGTTCATATTTCTTTGAAGAGCATTTCAAACCTTAATCTTGAGCCTGACGGCAAGCTTATCATCAACGGCCCTCAGGGTATCAGCGGCACACCGAACGATTCTACATTCATAATCGGTGCAGTGATGCTGCTTATCACTCTTATCATTGCCTATAACTTTGTTTATTCAAGAACGGGCAGAGCGGTAATGTCTATCAGAGATAACGTTATCGCAGCCGAGGCTGTGGGACTTAATATCACAAAGTATAAGCTCATAACCTTTGCACTCACTGCGTTCCTCGCAGGCTGTGCAGGTGCACTTTATTCCCATAACTTCTATACTCTTCAGGCGTCAAAATTCGATTACAACCTGTCTATCCTCATTCTCGTATTCGTCGTACTTGGCGGTATCGGAAAGATAAGAGGCAGCGTTATCGCAGCTGTTGTGCTCGTATTGCTCCCTGAGCTGCTCAGAAGTATCAACAACTACAGAATGCTTATCTATTCTATCGTCCTTATCGTAATGATGATAATAACTTCAAATGAAAAAACAAAGACTTTTATCAGTGCAAATACCGCAAAATTCAAGGCTTTGTTCAAGCGTGATAAAGTAAAGGAGGCTGAGTAATATGGCACTTCTTGAAGTAAAAAATCTCGGCATCTCGTTCGGCGGACTTCGTGCGGTTGACGAGTTCAGCATAACAATAGAAAAAGGTCAGCTCTACGGTCTTATCGGACCGAACGGAGCAGGAAAGACCACTATTTTCAATATGCTCACAGGCGTTTATAAGCCGACGGACGGAACTATCGTCCTTGACGGCAAGAATATAACAGGCAAGAGCACCGCCGAAATAAACCGTGCAGGCATTGCCCGTACATTCCAGAACATCAGACTTTTTAAGGATATGACAGTGCTTGACAACGTCAAGGTCGCACTTCACAATCATTATAAATACAGCACCTTTACAGGCGTTTTCAGACTGCCTAGATATTTCAGACTTGAAAAGGAAATGGACGCAAAGGCAATGGAGCTGCTGAAAGTTTTTGAGCTTGACGACAAAGCAAGCTTGCTTGCGTCAGGTCTTCCGTATGGCGATCAGAGAAAGCTTGAGATCGCCAGAGCACTTGCAACACAGCCAAAGTTGATGCTCCTTGACGAGCCTGCTGCGGGCATGAACCCGAACGAAACTGCGGAGCTTATGGAAACTATCCGCTTTGTAAGAGATAATTTTGATATGACGGTGCTGCTTATCGAGCATGATATGAGTCTTGTTTCAGGTATCTGCGAAAAGCTTTCAGTGCTGAACTTCGGTCAGCTCCTTTGCGAGGGCAAGACGGCAGAAGTTCTGAAAAATCCTGAAGTTATCACCGCATATCTTGGCGAATAAGGGGGTAAGTAAAATGGCAATGTTGGAAATCAAAGATCTGCACGTTAATTACGGCATGATAGCTGCCCTGAAAGGTATCTCCTTTGAGGTAAACGAGGGCGAGGTCATTTCTCTTATCGGTGCAAACGGAGCAGGAAAGACAACTACTCTGCATACCCTTACAGGTCTTATCTCTGCAAAATCGGGTTCTATCAAATTCAACGGCGTGGAGCTTACAAAAACTCCTGCACACAAGATCGTGGAAATGGGTATAGCACACGTTCCTGAGGGAAGAAGAATATTCCAAAACCTCACGGTGCTTGATAACCTTAAACTGGGTGCTTTCACAAGAAAAGATAAGGAGAATATCCCAAAAGATATTCAGGATATATACGAGCGTTTCCCAAGACTTGCTGAAAGAAAAAGTCAGATAGCAGGTACTCTTTCAGGCGGTGAGCAGCAGATGTTGGCAATGGGCAGAGCACTTATGTCAAGACCTAAGATAGTTGTAATGGACGAACCGTCAATGGGTCTTTCGCCGATACTTGTGTCAACCATATTCAAGATAATCGAGGACATAAGAAAGAGCGGCACAACTGTACTGCTTGTTGAGCAGAACGCAAAGAAAGCACTTTCTATTTCAGACAGAGCCTATGTTCTTGAAACGGGCAAGATAGTTCTTTCAGGCAGGGCATCTGATCTTATCAATGATGAATCAGTTAAGAAAGCATATTTAGGTGAATAGGAGTTGAGCTTTATGGCAAGGATCATAACTATTGCAAGGGGTATCGGCAGTGGCGGAAGAACTGTAGGAAAAATGCTGTCAGAGGATATGGGTATAAAATATTATGATAAGGAGCTTATAAAGCTTGCAAGCGACGAAAGCGGCATAAATGAACGCTTTTTCGGGCTTGTTGATGAAAAACTGAAAGGTTCTTTTCTGAGAAAGGGCGGAGTTTACAAGGGTGAGCTTCTTGACCCTGATGATCACGACTTTACTTCTGACAGAAATCTTTTCAATTATCAGGCGAAGATAATAAAGCAGCTTGCAGACAGAGAGCCTGCAGTAATAGTTGGCAGATGTGCTGACTATATCCTTCGTGACAGAAAAGACGTGCTTAAGGTTTTCATATATTCTGATATGGAAACTGCGGTCAAGAATATCGTCGATATGTATGGTGTTTCCGAAAAAGAGGCTGTCAAGATAATCGAAAAGACCGACAAGGAGAGAAGTGATTATTATCGTCACTATACAGGCAGAGATTGGACAAATGCGAAAAACTACAATCTGTGTCTTGATACCAGCGACATGAGCTATGACAAATGTGTTGATATCATAAAGGGCTATATCAAACTTCTTGAAGAGTAAGGCAAAAAAATAAAGCCGCATTGCTTTTTTGGCAGTGCGGCTTTTGTGATATATGAAATCAGTTGAACTTCTCTGAAATAGTTCTTGCGGCGAACACGCCTGAGGCTGATGCCTGTGAAAGGGAGTGTGTAACGCCTGAACCGTCGCCCAGAACGTAAAGTCCCTTAACGGCAGTTTCAAGGTTCTCGTCAACGTCAACTCTTGAGTTATAGAATTTGACCTCAACGCCATAGAGCAGGGTATCTATATTCGCCATACCAGGAGCTATCTTGTCAAGTGCGTATATCATTTCAATGATGTCGTCAAGCTGACGCTTTGGAATAACAAGGCTCAGGTCGCCTGGAGTAGCTTTAAGCGTAGGGTTCAGGAACGTCTGACTAAAACGGTGTTCGTTTGTACGTCTGCCTGCAACGAGGTCGCCGAAACGCTGAACGAGCACGCCGCCGCCAAGCATATTAGAAAGCCTTGCGATAGATTCACCGTATGCGTTGGAATCCTTGAAAGGCTCTGAGAATGTGTTGGATACCAGCAGAGCAAAGTTGGTGTTCTCTGTCCTCAGGGCAGGGTCAGCATAGCTGTGTCCGTTTACTGTGATGATACCGTTTGTGTTCTCAGTAACTACCTCGCCATATGGGTTCATGCAGAACGTTCTTACAAGATCGCCGTATTTCTTTGTGCGGTAAACTATCTTGCTCTCGTATACCTTGCTTGTTATGTGCTCGAAAACAGCCGCAGGTATCTCAACACGAACGCCGATATCGACTCTGTTTGAACGTCTCTTGATACCGAAGTTGTCACATATCTCGGATATCCACTTTGAACCACTTCTTCCTGCCGCAACAACAGCGTTTGAGCAGTGATACTCGTCTTTGTCAGTGATAACAGTGAAGTCATTTTCCTTGCCTGTTATGCTCTGAACGCTCTCATAGAACTTTATGTCTATCTTGTCTTTAACAAAGTCATAGATGTTCTGAAGTATCTGCATATTCCTGTCAGTGCCAAGGTGTCTTACCTGAGCGTCAAGAAGGTGCAGGTCATATTTAAGAGCCATTGCCTTGATGTCAGAAGATGTGGTGGAATAAAGCTTAGCGTCCTGACCGCCCATTTCAAGGTTTATCTTGTCAACATATTGCATAAGCTCGATAGCCTTTTCCTTGCCTGTGAAAGTGAAAAGGTCGCCGCCGAAATTGTTTGTGATGTTGTATTTACCGTCGGACATTCCGCCTGCACCGCCGAAACCGTGCATGATAGAACATACCTTGCAGTGGATACATGATTTTATTTTTTTGCCGTCAATAGGACACTTACGCTTACTTACAGGTCCGCCCTGATCGATAACGCAAACTCTTATATTTTTGCCGAGCTTAACAAACTCGTATGCCATGAACACGCCGGCTGCACCTGCACCGACAACAACTACGTCATAATTCTGAGCCATAATTATTTCCTTTCAGATCAAAGTCATATTTTTTATTTTTATCCATAAAACGGGCGGTCGCACCTTTGCAGAAGATAGCCTGAAAGGTAATAACCGCCGTAATATTTTTATTTAATGTCAAAAACGATAGTAGCCAATGTGAAGAATATCAGCGTTGAACAAGTGTCAACAATGGTCGTGATAAGCGGGGCAGCCATGATAGCAGGGTCAAGATGAAGTTTCTTGGCAGCCATAGGCAGCATACAGGCGATAAGCTTTGAAAGCACAACCGTCGCCATGATAGCCATACTTACCGTGAAAGCGAGCTTGTAGCAATCCACTGATGTGTCGCCGTGGTAAACAAGGATTATCCTTATAGCATTGACTACGGCAAGTATAATGCTGCAAAGAAGTGCAACTCTGAACTCTTTCCACATGACCTTGAAGAAGTCTTTCATTCTTATCTCTCCCAGTGCCATGCCTCTTATAACAAGGGTAGAGGTCTGAGAGCCGCAGTTTCCGCCTGTGCCGCTGAGCATTGACAGAAACGATACCAAAACAGGAACAGCCGCAAAAGCCGTCTGATATTTGTTTACTATAGCACCTGTGAGCGTTGCCGACAGCATGAGTATCAGCAGCCACGCTATTCTGTTTTTCGCATGAGTGAAAACAGATGTCTTGAAATAAGAGTCATCACTCGGTGCGACCGCAGCCATTTTCGAGAAGTCTTCAGTGGTCTCTTCTTCGATAACGTCCATAGCGTCGTCGAATGTGACGATACCCACCATGCGGTTTTCTCTGTCAACAACAGGCAGGGAAATGAAGTCATATTTTGAGAACATCGAGGCAACATACTCTTTATCCTCAAGAGTATCAACGGAAATAACGTTGTCCTCCATTATGTCCTCTATCTTATCGTCATCATCAGCCGTTACGATATCCAGCAGAGAAAGCACGCCCACGAGCTTTCTGCTCTCTGTGACATAGAGCGTATTGACCGTTTCCTTGACCATGCCAACATGTCTTATCCATTCAAGAGCCTCTTTTGCAGTGTAGCTCCTGTGAAGATAAACGTACTCAGTGGTCATGATAGAACCTGCACTGTCCTTAGGATACTTGAGTATCTGATTTATCTGCTTTCTTGTTTCAGCGTCAGCAGATTTTATGATCCTTGCGACAACATTGGCAGGCATTTCCTCAATGATATCTACCGTATCATCAAGATAAAGGTCGTCAACTATCTCCTGAAGTTCCTTATCGGTAAAGGCATTGATAAGCATCATTTGCGTATCGCTGTCCATATAAGCGAAAACGTCAGCCGCAACATCTTTGTTCAAAAGACGAAACAGCAGCGGAAGTTCATATTTTTCGACCTCGTGATCGTCATAGAATTGCTGCAAAAGAGCGGCTACGTCGGCCTCGTTCATGTCCATGAATATCTCACGGATAGCCTTGTAGTTTCTTTTCTTTAACAGCTCCAATACTGTGTTAAACATAATGTTTCCCCCTAACAGCAGCGGCAAAAAGCACAGCAGTACAAATAACTGTACTCATACCAGCTCTGTACAAATATAAGGATCTACCAAAACACAGATCGCCCTATTCAATTCAACTTGATATTGAGATCACAAAAAAGCAGCCACAAATGGGCGACAGCTTTGCAATCGAGGGGCAATCGTATTCTGACTGGCGTCGTCCATTTGTACACACTCCTTAAAATCATGATTTATGTACGATCTTACTATTCGCACACATACATTTATTATACGCCGAACGATGATTTTTGTCAAGAAACCGTTTCATATTATTTTGTGAACGTGATGTAAATTCATAAAGTATAATGAATTGCCTTAGCCCTCTTGCCAAATGGGGAGAAATAGGGTATAATATAGAAAGATGAAACGGAAGGTAGTCTTATGGATAAAACTATGACTATTGAGAGTGCTATAAAAAATGCTATTGTTTCTTCTAAAATGGAGGGCTTTGTGCAGACAAAGGACATAGAGAAACTCATATATGACGCAGCATATGGAAAGATAACATACGCTGAGGCTATCAGTGTTTTGGATAACAAGTGGAATAGGGAATGACACTTGTTTTAATGATTTGATAAAGTAATAAAAACCGAAAGGAATTGATAAAATGAGCGAAATAAGAGATGAAAGCTTGTGGGAAAGCGGTAAAAGAAAAATAGAGTGGGTAAGACAGAATATGTCACTGCTCAGAAGTGTTGAAGAAGATTTCAGAAGAGATCAGCCTTTTAAGGGTCTGAAAGTCGCACTTTCTATCCACCTTGAGGCTAAAACTGCTTACCTCTGTAAAGTCCTTGCAGCAGGCGGTGCTGAAATGTATATCACAGGCAGCAACCCGCTGTCTACTCAGGACGATGTTGCCGCAGGTCTTGTGCATGACGGTCTGAATGTTTTTGCATGGCATGGTGCAACTGACGAGGAGTATCACAGACATATTTCACAGGTAGTCAAGGTAGGTCCAAACATCATTATCGACGACGGCGGCGACCTTGTAAATCTTATTCATAATGAATATCCTGAGCTAATCCCTAACGTTATTGGCGGCTGTGAGGAAACAACAACCGGCATTATCCGTCTTATCGCAATGAATAAGGACGGTCAGCTCAAATTCCCTATGATGCTTGTAAACAACGCAAAGTGCAAGTATCTTTTCGATAACAGATACGGCACAGGTCAGTCTGTATGGGACGGCATAAACAGAACAACTAACCTTATCGTTGCAGGAAAGAACGTTGTCGTTGCAGGCTACGGCTGGTGTGGCAAGGGCGTTGCAATGAGAGCAAAGGGTCTTGGTGCAAGCGTTATCGTGTGCGAGGTCGATCCTATAAAGGCTATGGAGGCTGTAATGGACGGCTTTAAGGTAATGAAAATGGTTGACGCCGCTAAGGTGGGAGACTTCTTCGTTACTGTAACAGGCTGCAAGGACGTTATCACCGAGAATGCTTTCATGAACATGAAAGACGGTGCTATCCTCTGTAACGCAGGTCACTTTGACTGTGAGGTAGACGTTGCAGGTCTTAAAAAGCTGGCTGTTGAAAGCAAGCTTGCAAGAAACAACATTGACGGCTATAAGCTGCCAAACGGCAACTGGCTTTATGTTATCGGTGAGGGCAGACTTGTAAACCTTGCCGCAGGCGACGGTCATCCGGCAGAGATAATGGATATGTCATTTGCTATTCAGGCACTTTCTGCTGCATATCTCGTAAAGAACAAGGACAAGCTTACTGACAAGATAGTTTACGTTCCTGACGAGATAGACAAGGAAGTCGCAAACAGAAAGCTGAAGTTCTGGGAGCTTGAGATAGATAAGCTCACCCCTGAGCAGGAAAAGTATCTTAACAGCTGGCAGGTATAAAATCTCATATTAGTACAATAAAACGGACAGCTTTGGCTGCCCGTTTTTTGTGTCTTGAAATTGCCATAAAATTATTTTCTTGATGAAGTTTTAAATCACCGATTTCTGTGCATTTTATTATTAGGGCGATAAAAAACAGGGCGGTGAGAATGTGACGGCAAAAATCTATAAGATACTTACGCTTTTTTCGGTGGGTGCAATATGCTATGGTTTCATGGAGATACTTAACAGGGGTTATTCTCATATCACAATGGGGGTGCTTGGGGGTGTGTCAATGCTTGTGATACACATTCTTAACGGAGAGCGGAAAAACGGCGTCAAGCTGTGGGCAGTGCTTGCAGTGTCGGCGGCATTTATCACGTCCATTGAGTTCCTTGCAGGGGAGTACCTAAACCGCTATCTCGGCATGGGAATATGGAGTTATGAGGAAGTGCCCATGAATTTTGACGGTCAGATATGCCTGCCCTTTGCGTTTCTGTGGTTCGGACTTTCGTATATCGGTGTGCTGGCTGATAATTTTATACGAAAGCATATCTTCAAGGAATACCCTGTGGCAGTCAGTAACATGAAAGAGAAAATACCTGCCACGGTGGGATAAACCAATAATTAGCGGGCGACCTCAGTTCACCCCTACGCAAAAATTGTCTTATTAACGTTAAATGTAGGGGACGGCACCCCCGACGTCCCGTTTGCGTTCGTCATTCACAAACGCATATAAAAAACAAACGGACTGTCTATCTATATGATAAACAGTCCGTATTTTTGTACATATCAGTCTTTTGTGTACCACTTTTTCAGCACTTCTTCGCCAAGCTTGCCATAAACTGTGAAGTCACGGTTCTCTTTGGCTTTCTCTATCGGCGGCAGGATAGCTTTCCAGTCCCACCAGAAGTAACCGCAGAACCAGTCAAGATCCCATGTAGCCTCCATGGCTGTGTCATAGAAATCAGCCTGTTCCTGCTCGTCAAGTGGCTTGTCAAGTCTGTCATGGAAATCCCAAGGATACTGCGTGCAGCCCTCTTCGTTTCGCACGCCTATCTCGGCGAACATTATAGGCTTGTTGAAATGCTTGTGAGCCTTTTCCAGTGAGCCGACAACTTCGTTCCAGCGACTGAGCATATGTTTCTTGTCCCTGTTCACGCCGTCTGTAACAGGGTAGTAGCCTGAGATTCCAATTATATCCACATCGCTGAGCCAGTCAAAACGCTGCTCATCACCGTGGTTTATGTTGTGCATAACAACGCCGCTGTAGACCTCTCTCACCTGTGCAATAAGCTTTCTGCATCTGTCAGACTGCTTGTCCATTCCTGCCATTTCGCAGCCTGTGCAGAGCATTTCACAGCCCAACTTTTCTGCCAACTTAGCATAGTGGAGCATGAATGCCGTGTATGATCTGAACCACTTGTCCCAGTATTCAGGGTTCTCAGGCGGAAAGTCTATCCTTGCACGCCATGAGCGGTCAAGACAGTCCACCATAGGTTTCAGACAGACTTTAAGTCCCAGTGACTTGGCTTTCTTTACCGCAAAGGCAATGTCCTCGTCCGATTGTGTTCTCTCATAATCGCCGAAAACTCTTGTGCTCGCAAAGCTCTCCTGCCATGCATTTGCAGGAATACATATCCAGTTCAGACCGTTTGACGCAAGTCTTTCCATGGATTTTTCAGCAGCCTCAGTCTGAAGATCGCCTCTTTTGGAGAAAAATCCCCATGTGTAACCTTTGCAGAAAATATCTTTATTCATATTCTAAAAACCTCTCTTTTTCGTAAATGTCCTGATAGAAAAGCCGCAGGTCAGCTCAAGCCTGCCCACTTTTTTTAAACGTTCAACCGCCTCGGCAGATGTTTTGTAAAAATACGGAGTCATGGTGAAAAGATTGAAAATATCCTCCTGACTTTCAAGCACAACAGGATATTCAAAAATTATCTCCTCAGACTCGTCAAATTTATTCAGTCCGTATACATTTGGCTTGTTCTCGTAAGGCTTTTCGTAAAGCACCTCTTTAAGCTCAAACAAATGCCTTGGCGACGGTGATACCACCACAAGATTTCCGCCGTTTTTCAGCACCCTTGCGTATTCATCATTGGAAACAGGAGCAAAGGTGCAGACTATAAGGTCTGCGAACTTGTCTATGAAGGGCAGCTGGAATGATGACGCCACCGCAAACTCACAGTTCGTGACATTGCCGCAGTGCACCCTGGTCATGCAGTGTGCAACAGCCGCTTTTGAGATATCTATGCCGTAAAACTTCGCCTGCGGCAAAGCCTTTGCATAGTTCACAGTGTAAAAACCCTCGCCGCAGCCGCTGTCTATAATGTAAGGCTGCTTTGCATTTTCAAGCAGTCCACCCATTACCTCAGCCGTTTTCTTTGCAAGCGGCAGATAATAGTCACGGTCGAGAAAATCCGTCCTCGCCTTTACCATTTCCGCATTGTCGCCTGCATTTTTAGGATTTCTGCCCTTTGTGGTAAGCAGGTTCACATATCCCTTTCTCGCAATATCAAAGCTGTGACCGTTCTGACAGTGCCATACGTTGTCAAGCTTTCTGAGCCGTTTTTTGCATATCGGACAAACATACATATAAAATCACCCTGAACATTATAGCATTTTCCCCTGCTTTTAGCAATGAATATTTTATTAATAAAAAAGTGCTTGACAATCGTCGGGTTATGCTTTATAATATCAGTATATGCAAAATGCGGTGACGGAATTATCCGAAACAGTGTCGGCAAAGAGAAAAGGCGGTCGGTGAAAGCCTTTGCGGCAAGTTCGGTGGCTAACCTGAGCGGTGCTGAAAACAGCAACGTATGCCCTGCGTTAAAGGGTTTCGAGTGGTCGGGCGGTATGCCTGACAATTTGGGTGGTAACACGGAACTGTCGGTTTCGTCCCATGTTGAGGGACGAGCCGTTTTTTATTTTGCGAATAATTTGATTTGGAAGGATCTGAATTTATGGAATGGACAGGACTTAACGAACTGCGTGAATCTTATCTGAAATTTTTTGAGAGCAAGGGCTGCTTGAGACACAAGAGCTATCCTCTCGTGCCTCAGAACGACAACAGCCTGCTGCTTATCGTTGCAGGTATGGCACCTCTGAAACCTTATTTCACAGGTCAGGAAACACCTCCGAGAACGAGAATGACAACTTGTCAGAAGTGTATCAGGACCGGCGATATCGAGAACGTTGGTAAGACAGCAAGACACGGCACATATTTTGAAATGCTTGGTAACTTCTCCTTCGGTGATTACTTCAAGAAAGAGGCTATCGCATGGGCATGGGAGTATGTTACACAGGTGCTCAAGCTGCCTAAGGACAGACTTTATATCTCTGTTTATGAGGACGATGACGAGGCTGAGAAGATATGGCATGAGGACGCCGGCGTTCCAATGGATCATATCGTAAGAATGGGTAAGGAAGATAACTTCTGGGAGGCAGGAACAGACGGTCCTTGCGGTCCATGTTCAGAGATCTATTTCGACAGAGGCGAAAAGTATGGCTGTGGCAAGCCTGACTGTAAAGTCGGCTGCGACTGCGACAGATATATGGAGTTCTGGAATCTTGTTTTCACACAGTTTGAAAGACACGAGGACGGCACTTATACTCCGCTCAAGCAGAAGAACATCGACACAGGTATGGGTCTTGAAAGACTTGCGTCTATCATGCAGGACGTTGACTCTATCTTTGACGTTGATACAGTAAAGGCTATCAGAGATCATGTTTGTAAGATAGCAGGCTGCGAGTACGGCAAGGAGTATAAGAAGGACGTTTCTATCAGAGTTATCACCGACCATATCCGTTCTGTAACATTCATGGCGTCAGACGGAATCCTGCCGTCAAACGAGGGCAGAGGCTACGTTATGAGACGTCTGCTGAGAAGAGCAGTTCGTCACGGCAAGCTTTTGGGTATCAACGGACTTTTCCTCAAGGATCTTGTAAAAACTGTTGTTGACTGCAACAAGTGTGAGTACAATGAGCTTGAAGAAAAGTATGACTATATCGTAAAGGTTCTCACAACTGAGGAGCAGAACTTTAATGCCACTATCGACAGAGGTATGAAGATACTTGACGACCTTATCGCACAGATGCAGAAAGACGGCAAGACTGAACTTGACGGCGAGAGCTGCTTTAAGCTTTCCGACACATACGGTTTCCCTATCGACCTTACAAGAGAGATCCTTGAAGAAAAGGGCATGACCTGTGACGAAGAGGGCTTTGCTGAGTGCTATGCAAAGCAGAGGGAAACAGCAAAGAACGCTCACGCTGCAACAAAGTATATGGGTGCTGACGAAACTGTATTCCATAAGATAGATAAGAATTTCCACACTGAGTTTATCGGCTACGATAAGCTTGAGGGCGACAGCGAGATATCATTCATCACAACTGATGATGAGCTTATAAACAACGCTAAGGCTGGTGACGAGGTATATATCGTTTCTTCACAAACACCGTTCTATGCTGAGAGCGGCGGACAGGTGGGCGATATCGGTACTATCGTTACAGAAAGCGGTAAGTGCAGAGTCGTTGACACACAGAAAGTCGTTGCAGGCAAGTTTGCTCATAAGGTAGTTGTGGAAGAGGGCGAGATATCTGTTGGACAGAAGGCTCACTTCACTGTCGACAAAAAGACACGTTACGCTGTTATGAGAAACCACAGCTGTGCACATCTTCTTCAGGCTGCACTGAGAAAGGTCCTCGGCGAGCACGTTCATCAGGCAGGTCAGCTCGTTGACGCTCACAGACTGAGATTTGACTTCTCACACTTCAATGCAATGACAGCTGAGGAAAAGCTGAAAGTTGAGGCTCTTGTAAACAAGTATATCCTTGAGGCTCTCGATATAAAAATGGAAGAAATGCCTATAGCTGAGGCACAGAAACTTGGTGCTATGGCTCTGTTCGGCGAGAAATACGGCGAAACTGTAAGAGTTGTAACAATGGGCGAAGGCGATGAAACTGCGTCTATCGAGTTCTGCGGCGGTACTCATCTTGACAATACTTCAAGAATAGGTCTGTTCAAAATAATTTCCGAAAGCTCTGTAGCATCAGGCGTAAGACGTATCGAGGCTGTAACAGGCAGAGGCGTTCTTGAACTTGTTGAGGAAAGAGCTGCAACTATCCGTGAGGCAGCTGAAACACTCAAGCTTGCAAACCCACTGGATATCGTAAAGAGATGTCACACTATCATGCAGGAAGTCAAGGATCTTGAAAAGGAAAGAGACGCTTTGCAGGCAGAGATAACAAATCTCAAAACAAAGTCGCTGTTCGATAACCCATATGAGGTAAACGGCGTTAAGGTAGTTACTGCAATGCTCACAAATACAAGACCTGATATGCTCAGAAAAATGGGTGATGAGATAAAGGCAAGAGAGGCTGACGCTGTTGCAGTTATCGCAGGCGTTGACGGCGATAAGGCTAACCTTGTTACAGTATGCGGCAAGAACGCTGTGGCAAAGGGTGCTCATGCAGGAAAGATAGCCGGCAAGGTAGCCGCACTCACAGGCGGCAAGGGCGGCGGACGTCCTGACTCTGCTATGGCTGGTATCGGCGACAGATTCAAGATCGACGAGGCACTTGACAAGGTAAACGAAATAGTTGGCGAATTTGTAAAATAATATGGGCAAAGGCTGTGCAAAATGCTGAGCAGCCTACCCCTTTTTGAAAGGCGGAGAGATAAATGGAAGATTGTCTTTTTTGTAAAATTATTTCCGGGGAAATACCTTCAAAGAAAATATACGAGGACGAGCTGACATACGTTTTTGAGGACATTGCTCCTACAGCTCCGATTCATTATCTTGTTATTCCTAAGCAGCATATTTCAAAGCTTGATGAGATAACACCTGAAAACAGTGCAGTTATCGCACACATTTATGAGGTCATCGCTAAACTGTCCAAAGAACTGGACTTGAAAGACGGTTTCAGAGTTGTTTCTAACTGCGGCGAGCAGGCAGGACAGAGCGTTTTCCACATTCATTTTCATCTTCTTGCAGGCAGACCACTTGCTTGGCCTGCTGGCTAAAAAACAAACCAAACGGGCGGGTAAAATTCTTATCCGCCCTTAGTTTTAAGGGGGACGGCGGCAATGGTGAGAAAAAGCTGTTATATCGGCTTTTCGTATTTTGCAGGGCTGTTTCTCTGTACCATTGGCTGGGGCAGGAACAATGGGGTCTTTGCCCTTGCGGCGGTGTGCGTCGCTTTGACAGCCTTTGTGTTGCTGAAAAAATACAGAAAGCACATTGCCGTCTGCCTTGTTTCTTTTTTGACAGCCGTGGCGGTGAATACCGCCTATACCCACATTTTTTACGATAAACTGACAGCACTTGACGGAAAAACCGTCACCGTGAAAGGCGAGATAACCGATTTCAGCTATACTGGCTCTGATACCTGCCGGCTGACAGTCAAAGGCACTGTGGGTGGCGTTAAAGGCAGACTGACTTTCTTTGCGACAGATCTTGATTATGACTATTATGATAAAGTTGAGGCAAAGGTCAAGGTCAGCAGGATAAAGGACAGTATCAATTTCAGGTCTGAACAGTATAACAGACCTAAATGCGTGTTCCTGCAAGGTTCAACGGCTGAAAACATCAATATAACAGGCAGCGGCAACGGCTTTTTCCGTGGCATCATGCACTATCGTGACAAAATGTTCGTTCTTATAAACGATATAATTGGCGGTGCCGAGGGCGGCTTTGCCTCTGCAATGCTTTGCGGAGATAAATCGGAGCTTTCAAAGCAAACAAAACTCACCGTCTATCGCAGCGGTATTGGACACATATTTTCCGTGTCGGGAACTCATGCTGTCATAATAAGTGCCATGATAGGCTGGCTCGTGAGCAAACTCAGCAGTGATAAGCGTGTGACGTTTGCTGTTCAGACTGTTGCAGTGTGGACGTTTGCGGTCTTTGCAGGTCTGTCAGTCTCCGTTGTGAGAGCCGCAGTAATGCTTACTCTCGTCAGTGCAGCTCCGCTGTTTTTTCGACGACCTGACCCTGCAAATACTCTATGCCTTTGTGCTGTTATACTGCTTACCATTTCGCCATATGCAGCAGCGGACTGCTCATTCCTGCTGTCATTCACTGCAACATTTGTGATAGGCACGGTCTGCCCGAAAGCAGCGGCACTTGTAAAGGGCGAAGGCATTTTGTACAGCCTTGAACGGCAGGCGGTAAATGCGGTGACTATACTGCTTTGCACAATGCCTGTTCAGCTAATGTTTTTCAGCGAAATATCTCTTATAGCACCCTTGTCAAATATCCTGCTCGTGCCTGTTTGTACCCTTGCACTGGGTCTGACGGTCATAATTGCGGTCACAGGCGGTGCGGCTATAATAGCTTATCCGGTGTTGACGGCTGTGAAATATCTTTTGAAACTCGTTCTGACTTTAGCGGAACTGTTTTCAAAGCTGCCATATGCTTATCTTCCTCGTGGGATAAGACCGCTGGGCGTTTTCATGCTTGTGACCTGCCTTATACCTGCGGCGGTGATGTTTCTTAGAAAATCTGCGAAACTTGGTGCGTTTTGCACTGCCTTGATGCTTGTCTGCTGGATGGCTGTGTATAATTTTGCACTGGCTTTTGGCGATACTGTGAAAATAGCAGTCATGCCAAAGGGAAACGCAATGCAGGCTGTTTTGTATAACAAGATCACCGGCATGGCGTTCGATATCGGCGGCAAGGGCAAGCTTAACAGCGGCATGGAAAACTTTTTGGAGCTTTACGGCATAAATGAACTAAAAGGTGCGTTTATAAGCGGCGAGCAGTATTACACTGTCACGAAATATAATGAACAGATAACAGTACAGCCTGACAGATTTTACATAAACGGTGAACCTGATGATGACAAACAGCTGTCATTTTTGACAGGCTCAAAACTTGACTGGAATGGTGTAAACATCGTGGCACTTGATGAGGGCTACAAGATAACAGCAGAGGGCTGCACCGTTTTGCTTGAAAAAGGCTCTGTTACAGTGAATGGCAGTAGTGTCGATACAACGAAAGAAGAATACCCATTGATAATAGATATGAAAAATTCTCAGATAAGGAGGACGGACTATGGCTTTGCTTACGGCATCGGCTCTTGGTAAAAAGATAAGAGAGAACGACATTGACAGCCTATATTATTTCTACGGACATGATACGGCGGCACTTGAAAGCTTTACGAAAAAGCTTGTGAACAAGCTTTGCCCTGCGGACGCACAGATGATGAATTTCCACAAGCTTGACGGCAAGAACCTTGATTTTGCTCAGCTTACAGACGCCTGTGAGGCTCTGCCTTTTATGGCTGACCGTGTTGTGGTGACGATAAACGACCTTAATATTGACTCAGTGCCGAAAGAGGACGCCGACGATCTGAAAAAAATGCTCGGTTCTCTTGGCGAAACCACCACCGTTATAATCTATGCCACAGGCGTTGACCTTTTCAAGAACAAGAAATATCTTACGGATAAAAACAAGCGTTTTGCTGACTTTTGCGAAAAGCACGGCACAGTCTGCAACTTTGAGTATAAAAGAGCCGCAGACCTAGGAAAGTCTATATCCACATATCTTGCAAAAAGCGGCTGTACCATAACAAAAAGCAACGCAGAGTATCTTGCAAATCTCTGCCTTTGTGATACAGCCTTTATAAGCAAAGAGCTTGAAAAGCTTTCCGCCTATGCTCAGGGCAGGGAAGTGACAAGGGCTGATATAGACCTGCTTTGTATCAGGCGTATAGAATCTGACGGTTATTCGCTGGCAATAAATATCCTCAGAGGCAACGCAGGCATGGTGTTTACCAGGCTGAGAGAGCTTGATATGCAAAACTATGAGCCTTACTCCATAGTCGGAATAATAGGCTTTTCCCTTGCGGATATCTACAGAGCAAAGCTTGCACGTTCCTCGGGCAGGAGCGTAGCAGACGTGGCAAAGGATTTCTCATATGCGAAAAACAGAGAGTTTGCGGTGAAAAATGCCTACTCAGAGTGTGGAAACATCTCTGCGGAGCGTATAAGGAAAACGCTTGAGATACTTTCCGAAACTGACCTTATGCTCAAAACAAGGTCACGGGGAAAAGACGGAGATATGCTGACCCTTGAACAGGGGCTTGCAAGGTCAATGGCGTTAAGGTGTTAGGACAATGGAAAAACTGAAAATATCACGGGCGATAGTCGTCGAGGGAAAATATGATAAAATAAAGCTCTCTTCCATAGTTGACGGCGTTATCATCGTTACAAACGGTTTTCGCATTTATAAAGACCCCGATAAGGCGGCACTTATAAGATATTACGCCCAAAACGGTGGCATAGCCATTCTTACTGATTCCGACACGGCCGGCTTTCGTATCAGAGGGCATATTAAGGGCATTGTGCCAAATGGAGATATAGTGAATGTGTATGTCCCTGAGATCTTCGGCAAGGAAAAGCGTAAAACAGAGCCTTCAAAAGAAGGTCTGCTTGGAGTGGAGGGCGTTCCTGCGGATATCATCAGAGAGGCATTTGAAAAAGCAGGCATTATAGGCGAAAAGGTCAAAGACAGACCGCTTATGACAAAGACCGACCTTTACGAATTTGGTCTGAGCGGCAGACCTGACAGCAGCAGGTTAAGACAGCGTGTGTGTGAAAAGCTGTCGCTGCCTTCAAAGCTTACGGCGAACGCCCTGCTTGAGGTAGTGAATACGATGCTTGACAAGGAAAAGCTTGCGGCACTTGTTGACGAGATAGCCGCAGAAAACGATAAAGACAAGGAGAATAGCGTTGGTTAGTCTTGAATTATTATATTTCTTTCTTCCTGTTTTTATGGGAGTATATGCAGTCGCAGGAGTGCGGTTCAGAAAAGCGGTGTTCCTGCTTGGCACAGCGGCATTATGCCTTTGGATATCTCCATGGAGCATAATACCAATGGCGGTGTGTGCAGTCATTTCCTATGTCTGCGGCAGGCTTATATACCGCTTTGCAGATAAAAAAGGACTGAAAAGGCTGTGGCTCATAATATCTCTTGTCATAAATATCGCCGTGTTCCTCATCTTTGTAAGAAGTGGTCACAGTAGCTATGATATAACATCGCTCTTCACAGGCAATGGAGCAGTCATAAAGCTTTTCCCTGTGTGGGGAGCAGGAGTTTTTACTCTCCACGGTATCTCATATTGCATCGATATCTACAGAGGGGATATCCAGCCTGAGAAAAATTTTCTGCTGGTGTCGCAGTATATATGCTTTTTCCCATGCCTTAGCTGCGGACCGATCCTGAGATTTTCTGATATGAGCGAGCAGCTGAAAAAGCCTGTCATATCTTCTGATAAGCTTGCCGAGGGAATAAAGCTTATGCTCATAGGCTTTGCTGAAAAGCTGTTTTTGTCAGACTCGATGTATGAAATGTGGCAGCACATAAGAGAGGTGAGCACAGATTCACTGTCCACCGCCTGTGCATGGCTTGGCATCATAGCGTTCTCCTTTGCTTTTTATTACGAGCTGAGGGGCTATGCCCATATCGCAAAGGGTCTTGGTTCAATGTTTGGCTTTGAACTTCCTGACAACTTCGACCTGCCGTTTATGTCAGCAGGCTTTAACGAGTTTATAAAACGCTTTGCCTGCACCCTCTACTGCTGGATAAAAGATTATTTTTACAGACCATTGTGCAAAAATAAAGACGGCGTGTGCCTTTGGGCATTGATATTGTCAGTGCTGTTGGGCTCGCTGTGGTATGGATTCGGCAGGCATACAATGCTTTGGGCTGCGTTTATCTGCCTTATGCTTGGCATAGAATATCTTCTTAAAAAGGTGCTTGCAGCAGTGCCGACCGGTGTGAGATGTGCCGTGATGAACGTTTTGTTCCTCATAGGTCTGCCATTCCTTGCTATCGGCGACCTGTCGGAGGCTTGCGGATATGTAGCGGCAATGTTCGGCGGCGGCAGCTTTGCAGGCGATGTTCTTGCACTTTATGTGATAAAGACAGGTGTGGTGATGTATCTTATCTGCGTTTTTTTTGCAACAGGTATCGGAAGATATACCAAACGCAGGATAATGCAGCTGAACACCAATATCGTGTACATAATCGAACCGATGCTTACCATAGGTTTTCTTCTTCTCTGCACCGCATTTTTGGTCGGCGGCGGAGGACATTCGCCTATGAATTTGTTTCTGAGATAAGCGAGAGGAGTGAACATTAATGAAAAAGGCTGCTGATTATATCGCAGTGAGTGCATTTTTTATAATCGTCATAATGTTTGCGGCTTATACTCTTGTGTTCAGCAGGCTTGGAAACGGTGACGATATCTCTGATAAAAAAAATATCAGGCATAACACCCAGTGCTATGTCAGCGAGAATTTTCCACTGAGTTCCAACTGGAGATCTCTCAGAACCACAGTTTTTGTCATGACAGGCAAGAAAAATTTTGACGATATTTACATACTCAATAACCGCCTTGTGGAGACCGCTGAGCATGATACGGACAGGCTTGAAAAGAATATAGCTCAGCTGAACGATTTTTCTGAGAATACCGATACGCCGGTCTATGTCATGTTAGCACCAACAGCGGCAGGCGTCTATTCGGCTAAACTTCCGGCTTATGCTGCAAAAACAGACCAGCGTGAAATGATAGACAATATCTATTATGACCTTGACAGCAAGATAGAAACTATAGATACGTTTTATCCTATGTACTCCGCAAGGAGCAATTATGTCTATTACCGCACAGACAGAAAATGGACTTCGTTCGGTGCGTATTTTGCTTATGCAGACGGAATAAAGGAGCTTGGCTTTGAACCTGTTGCGTTGTCGAACTACGATCAGGAATACACTTCCGATTCGTATTATGGCGGACTTTACAGCGAGCTTTGCTATAACAGGATAGGTGCTGATAGGGTGAACATCTTTCGTTCAAAGTATAAGACCACGGTGGATTCTGTGGAGATATACAGAGGAGATCAGGTGCTGACTTCAAACTCGGTGTATTTCAGGTCGGCTCTCAAGACCTCTGACAAAACGGCTATTTTCTTGCAGGGGGATAACTTCACGAAGGCGACTGTAAAGACAACTGTCGAGGACGCTCCTAAGCTACTTATCATCAAAGGCAGCTATGCGAATACTCTTGTGCCGTTTCTCACCCCACATTATAGTGAGATAACTTTGGTAGATCCTGATAAGCTGAAAGAAGAGGGCAAGACCCTTTCTGACGTTGCTGATACAAGTGGATATGACCAGATATTGTTCATGTATGACTGCGACCAGTTTGCAGACGAAACTAATTTTGATCTGCTCAAATAATATGGGCTATGTACTTGAAAAAATGGAGCAGGTGTGATATAATAAAGAAAATGCCGTACAAGGAATGTGCGGCATAATGTATGTCTGAATATTTGAGAGGGTGTTTGATGTGAGTGAGCAAAAAAACAGACTTGATCTTATCGATCTTAACGATTATCCCGTATCATGGTGGCTGAAACTTCTTGACCTTGGTCATAAGATAGTTCAGGATCCTGCCGCCTACAGCGAGGCTTGCAAGGGCAAGATAATGGGTACTCTTTTCTATGAGCCGTCAACAAGAACGCAGATGTCGTTCCAGACCGCTATGCTCCGTCTTGGAGGAACGATAATCGGCTTTGATAACCCTGCTACATCTTCCGTTGCAAAGGGCGAGAATATCAAGGATACCACAAAGATAGTATCGGGCTATGCCGATATCATGGTAATGCGTCACCCGACCGCAGGCTCAGTAAAAGCTGCGGCACTCACGGCTGATTGTCCTGTTATCAACGCAGGCGACGGTGGACACCTTCACCCAACACAGACCCTTACCGATTTGCTTACACTGAGAGAAGAAAAGGGCAGACTTGATAACCTGACCATAGGTTTCTGCGGCGACCTTAAAAACGGCAGAACAGTCCATTCTCTTATAAAAGCAATGGTATGTTTCCCGAACAATAAGTTCGTGCTCGTTTCGACTTCTGAGCTTGCACTGCCGGTGTATGTCAAGGATATCCTTGAGGCGGCAGGCATGGAATATAAGGAAGTCACTGACCTTGAGGACGTTATCGGCGACCTTGATGTGCTTTACATGACAAGGATACAGAAAGAGCGTTTTGCGTCCGAGGAAGAATATCAGGCACAGAGCGGAAATTACATACTTGACACAAGAAAGCTCTCAATGGCAAAGCCTGACCTTATCGTACTTCACCCGCTGCCAAGAGTTGACGAGATAGCTATTGAAGTAGACGACGACCCAAGGGCGATGTATTTCAAGCAGGCGAAATACGGAATGTATATCAGAATGGCTTTGATACTCACAGTAATAAACGACGACGGAGTTTCACAGCCGCTTATGAAGGGCAGGGTGCATAAGCACGTTGACTGCTCAAATCCTAACTGTATCACTCACCATGAAAAGTATCTGCCGCACTGGTTCAAGGGCGACGGAACAACGCTTGTGTGTGAATATTGCGACGAGAGAACTTTGGTTGAATAAATTTATAAATGGGGTATTCGTAGGCTGCATGGCAGTCTGTGTGTGCCCTGTTTTTTATTGTGCAGATTGTATGTATTGATGTGGCGATAGTGCTTATGACTGTCTAAAGTGATGAAATTCTTACATAATGGTAACAAACAGCCTTGAAATAAAGACCCGTGTGTGGTATAATTTAAAGGATAATTTTTTTACAGGAGCTTTGATCAATGAATACACTTTCAGATGAGGAGTTTGAACAGATTTACGGACGAAAGCCTGTCAGAAGAGTGAAAAAGAAAAAGATATACTGGAACAGAATAATAATAGCACTGATAATACTTATCGGCATTATAATAGGTCTGGTAAAGCTGACAGCTTTGGTAGTATCAAAGATCAGAGGGGACAATACACAGAACACAAACACAGTTTTGAATAATACATCTTCAAGCAAGGCGGAGAAGGATACATCTTCGGAAGAAGAAAAGGACGATACGCCTGCGAAATATTCAAATATGGACTTTACCGTGTGCATAGACGCTGGTCACGGCGACTATGACGGCGGCACTACTGACGCCGCAGGCACTAGATATGAAAAGGACGATAACCTGAAGATAGCACTGGAAGTCCAGAAATATCTTGAGAAATACGGCGTGAATGTTGTTATGATAAGAGATGACGATTCATTCCTTGAACTTGACGAAAGATGTGAAAAGGCGAATAACGCTAAGGCGGATATGTACGTTTCACTTCACCGAAACAGCTATGACGGCGATATTTCAGGCGTTGAGGTGTGGGTAAATAATTCTGAGCCTGCTTATGACACGAAACTGGCGGAGAATATCCTCAATAACCTTGCACAGGTTGGTATATCTGAAAATAGGGGAGTGCAGTACGGCTATGTGGGCAATCCTAGCGTGAACTACTACATAAATGCAGATACTGTTATGCCAAGCTGTCTTGTTGAGCTGGGCTTTATAACTGAGGAGATAGACAACAAGCTTTTTGACGAGCACCTCACAGAGTATGGACAGGCTGTAGCTGACGGTATAGTTCAGACTGCAATGGATGTTGGTCTTGTGGACGAAAGCGGTAAAAGGCTTATGTCAGACCAGCTTATCTCGCCTGAAAAGCCTGTGAACAACAGTGACTCTTCATCAGCTGCCGTCGCTATGACAGAGCCAATGCAGACGGATACATCAAATGATGTTTACAACACTCAGGAAAACGAGTGGTACTAAAAATAAGCAAAAAATAAAGGCGGACACGGTTCGTTTCTGCAAAAGCAGAGAAAACGGTGTTCGCCATTTTTGTTAAATTTACTAGAGCGTTTTTCTTATGAGCTTGAATTTCTCGAATTCTTCCGTCAGGTCAGCGAGAACATTTTCAAGACCTTTTTCAGAGTATTCCTCGTGATATTCAGCCACAAAATCCTTTACCTCAGTAACGCATTTTGTGCCGTACCATACCCTGACGTAAAGTTCTTTTTCATCGCCAAGAACAGGGTCTATGCGGTAGCTGAAATTTGTGTAGTTGCTGCCAGACCATGTGTTTTTTTCTTCAAAATAGTGGAACGTTGGTATATCAAAATAACCGTGGAGCATTGCTTATTTTCCTTTCAAAAATCATTTGTTTATGATATTATATCATATCGCAGCCGATTTTTCAAGCAGTCTTAACGTATCTTAATTAAATTAGCCTAAAAAACGTTTACAAATTTGTAAGGAATGTATATTGGAGAATTGTTCAAAATATGTTATAATTGATGATGGTATGACTATTTCAGCGGTTTATTGCCGCAGAAAGGACGAAATATATGAGCGTTACTATTAAAGATGTTGCAAAAGAGGCAGGTGTTTCTGTTGCAACAGTTTCAAGAGTTCTCAACGGCAGCTGCAACGTTTCTGATGAATCCACAAAGAAAGTCAATGAAACTATCGCAAAGCTGAACTATTCCCCGAATTTTTTGGGAAGAAATCTGAGAAAGTGCGAAACAAATGTCATTCTTGTAATAATGCCGACATCTGAACATTCTCTGTATTCAAAGATAGTTATGGGTATGCAGGATTATGCAGGAAAAGTCGGATATGATATCATAACTGCTGTTTCCTATTCAACTTCAACTGCCGAAACAAGACAGATGAATATGCTTTTCAACAGAACTGTTGACGGCGTAGTTCTTCTCGGTACACAGTATGACGCTGAATCGCTGAACAAGCTTGCTGAGAACTATAACGTCGCTCTCTGCTGCGAGGGCGTTGAGGGTGCGAATGTGCTCACTGTTGCGGTAGATGACGAACAGGCTGCATTTGACGCCGTGGCAACGCTTATCAAAAAGGGTCATCGCAAGATAGGCTTTATTGGCACGAAAACTGTGGCTGTGTCCTCAACTGCAAGAGAGAACGGCTATATCAGAGCCTTGAAAGAACATGGCATCGAGGTCAGGGAGGATTATTTCTATAAGGAGTCATATGATTATGACTGCGGAGAAAGAGCTTTCGAGCACTTTAATTCTCTTGAAGAAAAGCCTACAGCTATTTTTGCAGTGTCTGACCTGCTTGCTATCTCTGCAATGCATAAGGCTATAGATATGGGAGTTGAGGTAGGCAAGGATATCGCTATAATGGGTTTTGACAATATTTCCATGTGCGAGTGGATAGTCCCGACACTTTCAACTGTCGAGCAGCCGTGTTCTAAAATGGGCGAGCTTGTTGTTGCAAAGCTTATCGAGAATATGAATAAGACCACTAAGGATAATCATTATTATACTGTTGACCATAAGATAATTCTAAGACAGTCCACAGGCGACTGACCAATGTGAAAAACATATAGGGGAGAAATGAGGCAGTTTTTCCGAAACTGCCTATTTTCTGTAAGAAAGGATTTTTTAGGGTATGGAGAAATTTACAAAAATACTTGAAACGATAGACGGCTACGTCTGGGGCTTGCCTCTTATCGTACTCATCATGTCAGTGGGAATCTTCCTTACGTTCAGACTGAGGCTGCTACAGATATTCCACCTTCCTAAGGCTCTGAAATTCATGTTTCAGAACGAAAACAGCGGTAAGGGCGAGATATCAAGCTTTGCAGCACTTTGTACTGCTTTGTCCGCTACCATAGGTACGGGAAATATCGTCGGCGTTGCTACTGCCGTGGGCGTTCTCTCAGGAGGACCTGGAGCACTTCTTTGGATGTGGATAGCAGCTCTCCTTGGTATGGCAACAAAGTATTCCGAGGGCTTTTTGGCAATAAAATATCGCCGTATGGACGCTGACGGTCACGTCTGTGGAGGACCTTTCTATTACATAGAATACGGCATGGGCAAAAAGTGGAAATGGCTCGCTAAAGTCTTTGCATTTTTTGGTGCTTGCGTTGGTCTGTTCGGTATCGGTACTTTTTCACAGGTAAACGGTATCTCATCTGCTGTTCAGGCATTTTTTGACCCTGAGAAAAAGCACACATTAACAATATTCGGTGCTGATTACACATGGGCTGTGATAATCTCAGGTCTTATGATAACCATATTTGCCGCACTGGTAATTATCGGAGGAATAAAGAGAATATCAAGCGTTTCTCAGGTAGTCGTTCCATTCATGGCTGTGGTCTATATCGTTGCCTGCCTGTCGCTTATCCTTATAAATATTCAGAAACTGCCTCATGCAGTTGCACTTATTTTTGAACAGGCATTCAGCTTTAAGGCTATTGCAGGCGGTTCATTGCCGACTATCTTCATTGCGATACAGAAAGGTGTCGCAAGAGGTATCTTCTCAAATGAGTCTGGACTTGGTTCTGCACCTATCGCAGCCGCAGCCGCTCAGACAAAAGAGCCTGTAAGACAGGGACTTGTCTCAATGTGCGGTACTTTTATTGACACTATCGTCGTATGTACAATGACAGGCCTTGCTATCGTCATGATGGGCAGCTTTAAGGCTATCAACCCTGTTACCGGCAAGCCTTATGAGGGCGTTGAGGTAACTGACCATGCTTTCCGCAACGGCTTTTCATTCCTGCCGTCAAGGATACCTGCGTTCATTCTTATGGGCTGCCTTGTGTTCTTTGCGTTCACAACAATACTCGGCTGGAACTATTACGGCGAAAGATGTATGGAGTATCTCTTCAACAGCAATATGAAGGTCGTTATGGTGTACAGATACCTTTATATCCTAGCAGTTTTCATCGGCCCTTACATGACTGTTTCCGCTGTTTGGACTATAGCAGATATCTTCAACGGTCTTATGGCTCTGCCGAACCTTATAGCTTTGCTGGCACTCAGCGGCGTTATAAGTAAGGATACACGACGGTATGTCGCCAAATATTCAAGGGCTAAACGAATAAATAAGCTTGCAAAAGCGTAGATATAGTGTTTATTAAAATGCAGAACTACTGAATGTGGTCCTGCATTTTTTTGTGTGGACTTTATCACCAAAAAAGACAGCGGCTATTTGTTAAAATCACCAAAAGTATTTAAAAGAGGGTAACAGTGCTTGTAACTTTGTTGACAACGATTACATTCAGTGATATAATAACTTTGTAAGAATTAAGGAAACGTTTTCGTGTGGAAAACGATCTGTAACGGAGGTTATATAATAATGAAAAATTCCAAGCGTGTTATTGCTGGTGCAATGGCTCTCTTGTCAGCAGTGAGCGTGGCGTCATGCGGCAGCTCATCAGGCAGCAGCTCAAGCAGCTCTTATGTTGATAAGGTAAAAGTAGCAAGCACCGATGATATTGCTACTATCCCTGATGGTTCGGAAAAGGAGTTGGAGTGGCTTTCTTATTTTGACATCAACCCAACTAAGAAAGAGCCTGAGAAGAGAACAGACCTTACTCTTTTTGAGGAAAAGGGCGGAAAGATCAAGTATTCTCAGACATCTTCAATGAATAAGTACGATAAGCTTGCAGCAAGACTTATGTCAAACGATCCACCTGATATGTTCTGGTATGAGCAGTCAATGACATTCCCTGCAAACTGTATCAAGGAAATGTTCCAGCCTGTTGATGATATCGTTGATTTCGACAGTGCAATGTGGAGCGATGTAAAGGACGTTGCCGAGCAGTTCACTCTTAACGGCAAGCACTTTGTTGCTCCTATCAACTTCCTGCCTGGTTCTGTTATCACATATGATAAGTCCATGATCGATGCTGCTGGTCTTGACGATCCATATGAGCTTTATCAGAACGGCGAGTGGGATTGGAACACTTGGTATGATATGATGTCAGAGTATTGCGAGGGTGCGTCAGCTGACGAGGAGAGATACGGCATAAACGGTTGGTTTGCTCCATTCATCTTCCAGTCAACAGGTAAGACTCTTATCACTCATGACGCTGATAAGGACGAGTATGTTTCAAATCTTAACGACGCTGACTTTGTAAGAGCATCTGATATGCTTTATGATATCGCAAAGAATGGTATGTACTATCCTGATTGGGTAGGACAGGCAGGCGACGCATTCAAGAAGAATATCCTCTTCTATGCAATGGGTCCATGGGCGTCAACAGGTACACATTCACCTAAGGACGGCGACAACTGGGGCGTAGTTCCAATGCCAAAGGATCCTAACTCTGATACGCTTTATACAACTATAGATATGAATGCGTATATGTGGGTAAAGGGCTCAACAAAGAATGATGCTATGAAGTGCTGGCTTGAGTGTGCTAAGATAGTTTATACTCAGGATACATATAAGGATATCGAGAAGGAGAAGTTCTTTGTAAACAATCCTAACTGGACAGAAGATATGTATAACGTAGCTTACGTTGACCTTGTTACAGACAAGTTCACTAAGATATTTGACCCTGGCTATGGTATCTCCACCACTCTGTCAGATAACGACGCTGCAACAAATGATACTAAGGAGGCTGTTATCCCTTATCTGTATACATCAGTTATGAAGACAGACGAGAACGGCTCACAGTATACATGGACACAGCTCAAAGAGCAGTATAAGGGCACTGTTGATTCAGAGCTTAAAACTCTCAACGAGCAGTATCACGCATATTTGGAAAAGAATAAGTAATATAACTTGCCATATAAAGACGGACGGAATTTATTTCGCCCGTCTTTTTTTGTTGTAATGTAAAAGAAAATGTGATATAATCATATATGCACATTAAGAATTATTTAAGAAATATGTTGAGCTGTTTTTAATGAACGTGCCTTATAATAATAAACGTAAAAGAAAGGACCAAGTCGATATGGATATTAAAGAACCTGTGATTCTTGTTGTAGACGATGATAAAGATATAGTTGGAGCTATCGCAAAGCTGCTTGAAATGGAGGGCTATAAGGTAATAAAAGCCTATGACGGTCTGGAGGCTTTGGAAAAGCTCACAGAGAACAGCGTTCAGCTTATACTCATTGACGTCATGATGCCTAAGCTGGATGGACTTTCTACAATGATGAAAATAAGGGCAACGGAAAATATCCCGATACTTGTGCTCTCTGCAAAATCAGAAGATACAGATAAAGTGCTGGGGCTTTCAATGGGTGCAGACGATTATATCACAAAGCCTTATAACCCAATGGAGCTTGTTGCAAGAGTCAGGAGCAATCTGAGAAGATATATGCAACTTGGTGCTATCGATACGGCAAACAAAACGGATATTATAGAAATAGGCGGACTGGAGCTTGACACTCAGGCGAAAAGCCTCAAGGTTGACGGAGAACCTGTCAAGCTCACCGCTACGGAGCTTAAAATTCTTGAGCTGCTCATGAAAAACGCAGGCAGGATATTTTCTGCCGAGGAGATCTATTCAAAGGTATGGAACGAGGACGCTTATGCCGTTGAAAATACGGTAATGGTACATATTCGTCACATCAGAGAGAAAATAGAGATAAACCCTAGAGAGCCGAAATACTTGAAGGTGGTGTGGGGAATTGGCTACAAAATCGAGAAAATTTGAGCAGGCGAACTGGTTTAAAGCTTTATCGGCTAAAAAGACAAGGACTATAGCATTTATTCTTGCCTGCGTTATTGCAGGTGGATTTTGCCTGTCTGTGGTGCTTTATGCTCACAGCCACGCTGACAACAGCAGCAAATCTTATCTTAAATCAGAAAGCTATAAAGTCGCATCTAATGAGATGTATGAGGAGCTGTGCGTCACAGCGTCAGCCTATCTTAGATATGTTGACGACCAGTGGAACTACACAGAGCCTAAACACCTGCTCAATGACTATCTGAACTATCTTGACTATAACCGCTATAAATACAAAAAGACAGAAGACGGTATACGGCTTGTAGACAGTCAGTTTGATTACTATGTGGGAATTACTCAAAATGGCAAAACAAGATATCTGTCAAATATAAAAGATATAAAAAACTATGACAGCGAAACGGATAGGATAGACGCTTTTAAATCGTCGCACAAGAACTATATACTTCGCCGTAATAACGAGATAATGAGCGACAGAACTTCATCAGGGCAGATAGTTGACTACTATTACAATACCGCAGAGTATCTTGACGCTGTGACCGAGGAATTTTATGCCGACAACCTTGTACCTGTGGGCGGAAGTTATTATGATAACTACGGCAGATATTTCTACAATTACGGCAATTATGATCCAATAGCTTTTTATAATGTTGACTCATCATACAATGCAAGAAAAGGTCTTGACCTTAGAAATGGTTTGAAATATTCAGAAAGACTGCAAGATGACGAAACAGACGGGAATTATTACAGCAGCGACGGTATTTACTATTATGATGAAGATTATGACTATGGCTTTTATGAGGACGATTACGGAAACGCATGGGCAAAATGTTATAATCTTTACGACCTGTCTGACTATAAGGCAACAGATAATGACGATACAGGGATAACGGTGTTCTTTGCACCTAAAGCCGAAAGGCTCACGGCAATGGAAAAAGAATATACCGAGGCTTTGAATGATATGTACCGTGCAAAGCTGCTTATGGTCATTCTCGGTGGTATAGAGTTTATCCTTGTGTGCTATCTGCTCACAATATGTGCCTATAATGCAGAGCCTGAAAGCGAAGAACGCTGGAAACAGAACAGTTTCCTTAAAAAAGTGCCGACAGAAGTGTATCTTATCATAATGGCATTGACAATTACCTTTGCTATCGGTTTCTTTGTTTGCTGGAACTATTATGTAAGCAACACAAAAGATGTTTTCGGCAGTGCGTTTGCAAACGCTACATTCAGAAATGTTTTGGCAGCAGCGTTGTTTGCACTGGCATATCTTGCAGGCTTTGGTTCGCTTACACAGATCGTAGGCAAAATAAAGACCAAAAGCATATTCAAAGAAAGTCTTATTTGCAGACTTTGCAAATTTTTGTGGCACAAATACAAAGAAACATCACTGTATCACTATTTTCATGGTCTTCCACTTGGAGTAAAGCTTACTTGGAAGTTCATACTTATATTCGTTGGAATTTTTGTTGTGATGTCTAGTGGATTGATGATGTTAATTTTGTTGGCGGTAGAAATTGTTCTGTGTATATCAATGCTTCGTGACTTCTCACAGCTTTCAAAGCTCAGCAAACAGATAGACAGCCTTGGAGAAGAAAAGCCTTATGAGGGCAAGATAAGAAAAACTTCGCCGGTTTACGCAGAATATGAAAAACTCAACTCCGTTCAAGATAAGGTGAGAGAGTCAGTTGAGCAGCAGATACAGTCTGAGCGTTTGAAGATAGAACTTGTCACCAACGTTTCACATGATTTAAAAACGCCGCTGACTTCCATTATCAGCTACATTGACTTGCTAAAGAAAATGGACCTCGATGATGAGGCTGCAAGCTATGTGAAGATACTTGACAAAAAGGCACAGAAACTCAAGGGTATCGTATCTGATGTGTTCAGTATCGCAAAAGCCACAAGCGGCGTTGACGTGAACCTTACAAAGCTTGATTTTGTAATGCTTTTAAATCAGTGCATTGCAGACGCAGAGGATAAGATAGCTGACAGCGGCAAGACAGTAAAGATAAACATAAATGCCGACAGTGCAATGGTAATGGGCGACGGCGACAAGCTTTACAGAGTGTTCCAAAACATTGTAGACAATGCTCTGAACTACTCCATGGACGGCACAAGGATATTCCTTGATGTGTACAAAAAAGCGGACAAAATAGTATTTGCCGAGAAGAACATTTCGGCAACGCCGATAAACTTCACGGAAGAAGAGATACTTGAGAGGTTCGTGCGTGGAGATAAATCACGAACCGATGGCGGCAGCGGTCTTGGGCTTTCAATATCAAAGAGCTTTACAGAGGCGTGCGGCGGCACGTTCAACATAGAGATAGACGGAGATATGTTCAAGGCGACAGTTGAAATGCCGATAATTAAGGAAGACAAGGCGGAAAAGTCTGAGGACGAAAATAAATAGGGCGAAAATAAAAAGCGGTGCTTTCATAGTACCGCTTTTTTGTATCTAATGTCGAAAAATGTAGATAAAAAGTTAGGGGTATTTTGTATAATGTTTGGATAATTTATTGCAAAACATCTAGCAATGTGTTATAATTAAACAGAGATATCAAAATAAAACATTACTGGCATTTTGCTGAAGGGGGAGTGAACTAAATGAACATTACGGAGAAAACATTGTATTCTCTTATGGCTAAAACAGGAGAAAACTCATCTGAATGGCTGCCATTGATTCAGCATTTGCAGGATACTGCGGACATGATGAGCTATCTTTGTGATGAATTTATTTCACCTTCATTTGCAAAAGCTTGCGGGTTAGAACCGGACGAGTTTAGAAAACTTGTTATTTTTCTGGCTGCAGTCCATGATATCGGCAAAGCGACAGAGGTATTTCAATATAAGATAGGAAAAAATCTGCCTGAAAGAAGATCGGCACTGGAATCAGCTGGCATTGTATTCCCTGACTACTATGTTAAGGAAAATGCAGTTAAAACTCCTCATGCTCTAGCAGGTGAGGAGATACTCAACTTACTGAGCTGTCCTGAATGTGTAAGTGCTGTAGTCGGTGCTCACCATGGTGTGCCGGCGGAAAGTGTACAAGATCTGTCACAGCCTGCAAGAGATATTGTTTTATATGAAAATTATTATGGCTATGACAAAGGTAACATTGAAATCTTGCAGAGTATCTGGCAGATGATTTTGGATATGGCTCTTGATGTTGCAGGGCTTTCAGATGTCGGCGAATTGCCGCAAATAGGACGTTCATCACAAATGCTGCTGTGCGGTCTGCTGATAATGGCGGATTGGCTTGCAAGCAACACTAAGCTTTTTCCTCTTTTGTCTGTGGAGGACCTCAAACCTGACGACAAGTTTAGGGCTGAACACGCTTGGGCAAAGCTTGATTTTCCACAGATGTGGAATCCTGAGAGAACAGTAATATCTAACGAGGACTTTAAAGAAACTTTTGGCTTTGAACCACGTTCGGTACAGTCAGAGGTGCTGAAAATAGTTGAAAACACTGCCAAGCCCGGTATATACATTTTGGAGGCACCAATGGGCTGCGGAAAGACAGAAACAGCCCTTGCTGCAAGCGAGATTTTGGGAGCAAAATGCGGTAAAAACGGCGTTTTTTTCGGACTTCCTACTCAGGCGACTGCAAATGGTATTTTTCCAAGAATACTAAACTGGGCAGAAACGCAGTCCACGGAGTTATATCACTCTGTTCAGCTTACCCACGGAAGTGCAGCACTCAATCCTCTGTTTCAGAACATACAAAGGGGTATACCTAAGGAGGAAAGCGACAGCGGACTGATAATACATAATTGGTTTTGTGACAGCAAAAAAGCGTGTCTTGCAGATTTTGTAACAGCAACGGTAGACCAAATGCTGATGCTTGCGTTGAAACGAAAACACGTCATGCTCCTTCACCTTGGATTGTCAGAAAAGGTCGTTGTCATTGATGAGGTTCATGCCTATGACGCCTACATGAGCGAGTATCTTGGAATGGCATTGCAGTGGCTCGGTCGCTATAATACCCCTGTCATACTGCTGTCTGCAACACTGCCGTCATCAAGACGAATGGCACTTGTCCGTGCCTATCTTGGCATAAGAAAGTCTGATGATAAATTTGAAAAAGAGCAGGGCTATCCTCTGCTCACATGGACAGACGGCAAAGATATCTGTCAGCAGCGACTGAGCTATGACGGAGCACATAAAACTGTGTCGGTCAAGACCTGCGTTAGTGACGATGTTGTGCAGCTTGTGAAAAATGTAACAGAGAATGGCGGTTGTGTAGGTGTTATATTGAATACCGTAAGGCGTGCACAGATGTTTGCCGAACTTTTGCAAAACTGCGGTGATGTGCTGTTGTATCATGCACAGTTCCTGCTGACTGACCGTGCGAAAAAAGAGAAACAGCTAGTTGAACTTGTTGGCAAAAAGAGTACGCCTGAAAGCAGGAGCGGTCTTGTGGTCGTGGGCACGCAGGTGCTTGAACAATCCCTTGATATTGATTTCGATATGCTCATCACGGATATGTGCCCTATGGACTTGCTGTTGCAGCGAATGGGCAGACTTCACAGACATGAACGTGGAGTGCGGCCTGATACAGCAAAAACGCCGGTCTGCTATGTTATTACAGATGAGTATACAAATATGGAATCAGCGTCAAGAAAAATATACAGCCACTGGCTTATCAATAAAACGGCTGACACTTTGCCTGACAGCATCACACTCCCTGACGATATCTCACCGCTTGTTCAAGAGGTTTATAGTGCAGCAAGCGATGATAAGTATTATGATGATTACATTAACGATCAGAAGAAAAGAAGGGGCAGGGCAGACAGTTTCAGGATCAGCAAGCCAAAAGGCGATAGTATCCACGGTCTGCTTTCAAAACCGGTTGAAACTGCTGATGAACAGCTTGCACAGGCGGCAGTGCGTGACGGTATCTCTTCATTTGACGTATTGCTTATGCGGCTAAGTGCTGATGAGAAAATTCATTTTCTGCCTGACCAGTATGGCGGTGCAGAGGTATCAGAGTGTCCTGATGATGAAGAATGTCGCCGAATAGCTGAACAAAAACTGCGACTTCCAACTATGTTTTGTCAGCCATGGAATATCAATAGAAATATAGCAGAGTTGGAAAATCAGTGCAGTAAGTATATAACAAGCTGGCAAAATTCACCGTGGCTCAAAGGTCAGCTGGTGTTGTTTCTTGATGATGATCTTAACTGCAAACTGTTTGGGTATTCTCTGCATTACAGCTTTGAAAAAGGTCTTGAATTTACTAAAAAGGAGGAGTGCGAATGAATGAGATAGAATTTAATTTGCTGGACGAACCATGGATAAGAGTAATGGACAGCGACTGTCAGATAAAAGAAGTTTCTCTTGAAGATGCACTATTGAACGCACACGAATATAAAGCCTTAAAGGGCGAGATGCCAACGCAGGATATAGTCATACTTCGACTTATGCTGGCTGTTGTGCATACTGTCTTTTCAAGGGTGGATATTGACGGCGATGAGTCTGAGTTAGAGGACGCAGATGATGCAGTGGATATGTGGAAGAGCCTATGGAACAACAAGAAGTTACCTGAAAAGCCGGTCAAAGAGTATCTTGAAAAGTGGCATGACCGTTTTTGGCTTTTTCACCCTGAAAGACCGTTCGGGCAAATGGCTGGGCTGACATACGGAACAGAATATGGTGCACCAAAGCTTAATGGTGAGATATCTGAGAGCAATCATAAGATTAGAGTATTTTCACCATATTATGGTGAAACAAAGCAAAGTCTTACATTTTCCGAAACTGCTAGGTGGCTTTTGACTTTAAATTCATTTGATGATTCAGCAATAAAGCCCTCAAAAGAGGGCAAAGAGAAAGCTGGTAGTAAACTTCCTCCTTCTGGTGTTGGTTGGCTTGGAAAATTAGGGTTAGTTTATTTGAATGGCAGTAACCTTTTTGAAACGATTATGCTTAATCTTGTACTAATTAATAATGATAATATTGAATGTGATGAACAACCAATGTGGGAAATTGATAATCCTGTAAAAGAAGAACGTAGGGAAATACCTTATCCGACCAATCTTGCACAGCTTTATACATTACAGTCACGACACATTATGCTAAATAGATGCGGCGATAAAATAAAGGGATATATTGCTATTGGGGGAGATTTTTTCACTGACAAAAACGCATTTATAGAACCCATGACAATATGGGAAATAAAAAAGGCTGATTATTTTCCAAAGAAACATAGTGCGTTGCAACAGATATGGCGTGAGTTTTCTACTATTTATAATAATTCTAATGGTAATCATGTTCCTGGGGTTATAAAGTGGTTTAAATTCATATCAACAAAGGTAAAACTACCTATGATGAGAACTACAGTGTTGTCTGTAGACTATGATAAAAAGAATTGTAGCATACAAAATGTTTTTGGTGATTTTCTAGAAATGAATGCACAGATATTGTCAGACGTAGGCAGTGGATATCGTGAAGAAATAGCATTTGAAATTAACAGGTGTAGGACACTTGCAGAAAAAATAGGTAATTTAGCACGGGATATTTACCTTGCCTCTGGTGGAAAAAAGAAAAGTGAGCAAAAAAATAATGAATACATTGTCTCAATTTCAAACGCAAAGTCACAGCTGTACTACCGCCTTGATCTGCCTTTCCGCAGTTGGCTTTCTTCACTTGATCCTGAAAGTGATAATAAGCAGGAGAAGTTTGAGCAGTGGCAGGATACTGCAAAGAAGATAACCCTTGATCTTGGCAAAGAGCTTGTTGCGGCAGCAGGAGACACCGCAATGGTCGGGCATATGATAGATAAGACGATATATTCAGCTCCAAAGGCTTATAACAGCTTTCTGCGTGATGTTTCAAAGATATATCAGAAAATGTGATTTTTATAAAAGCGAGGTGAAAATATGGAAGAGATAAAGCTTGTAAGAGAAGAAATGAAAGATAGAGTGCAGGAGCTTATCAGGCAAAAAAACACAAGCGGCGGCAGAGCAGCATTGGCAAAACTACGCCGTGGCATTGGCAAAAAGCCGGGTGAAATGCCTGAACTGTGGGGAGTGTTTCTAAATAAAATGTCCACTGAACTTTTCAGCAGAACTGGAGAGCCTAGCAGGGCTGAATGGGCGATATACATTTCGCTGACTATGTTCGCACTTCATCAGCAGGGAAATTCCGAAACTGTGCATTGCGAGGGAAGATCCCTTGGACGTGCAGCCGCTGATCTTATGGATGAGAAAACTGATGAAAACAGAGAACGTGTCATGCGGAGGTTTGGACCTGTTGTTACTGCAAAAGATATGCCTGAACTTTCGCATTATTTAAGGGGTCTTGTGCAGCTTTTCAAGGCAAAGAGCGTTAAGCTCGATTATGTCAGACTTGCAGAGGATATCTATTGGTTTCAAGATACTAACAAGAGAAAAAACGTCCAGCTTAAATGGGGCGAGGATTTTTATCGTGAAAAAGGAGAAGATTTATCATGAGTATTTATGTTGATATACACGTTTTACAGACCGTACCGCCAAGCTGCGTCAATCGTGACGATACTGGCAGCCCCAAAACAGCCGTTTATGGCGGCACAACAAGAGCAAGGGTATCATCACAGGCTTGGAAACACGCCATGAGAGGCGATTTCAGAAAAATGTTTGCCACAGAAGAACTTGGCGTGCGTTCTCTTAAAGTTGTATCTCTTGTTGCTGACGAGATAGCTGCAATAGACAGCACTATCAGCGAAAAGACAAGAAACAAGAAAGCTGCGGAGGCTCTTAAAGCCGCAGGAATAAGTATCAAATTAACGAAAGATGACGATATAGAAAAAGCAGACGCACTGTTCTTTATGAGCAATAAGCAGGCAAAAGAGATCGCAAAACTTGTGTGCGACGGCGAAGAAGATAAAAATGCTTATAAAAAAGCTCTGAAAGATAATCCGTCAGTAGATATCGCATTGTTCGGAAGAATGGCAGCAAGTGACCCTACGCTCAACTATGATGCCGCTGCACAGGTGGCTCATGCTATTTCTACACATACTATACAGAACGAGTATGATTATTTCACCGCAGTTGATGACCTTCAGGACGATGACAACGCTGGTGCAGGACATCTTGGAACAGTTGAATTTAATTCCTCCACACTCTATCGCTACGCAAACGTAAATGTAAGTGAGCTTGCCAAGACCCTTGACGGCGTGTCTGACGCAGCAGATGTTGTAAGGAAGTACGTTGAAACTTTCGTACTCTCAATGCCGACAGGCAAGGAGAATACCTTTGCAAACCGTACTTTCCCTGACGCTGTTTATGTGACAGTTCGTAATGACCAGCCTGTAAACCTTTGCGGAGCATTTGAAAGACCTGTAAGAGCCTCAGAAGAGGGTTATGCAGCAGAGTCTGAAAACAGGCTCGTGGAGTATGCTAAAAAGGTATATGATAACTTTACAGCAAAGCCGGAAGTATCTTTCTGTGTTGGTGACAAGCTTGCTGAGATAGCCGAGAAGAAGTCATTCCCTGAACTTCTTGATACGCTTGCCATGTATATCAGTGAGCAGACAGGAAAGGCGTAAAGGCAATGGCAGTATTATTGCTGAGGCTTGCCGCACCGTTGCAAGCATGGGGCAGCAGTTCAAAGTTCATTGTGCGTTCAACTGAGCGTGAACCTACCAAAAGCGGAGTTATAGGAATGATAGCGGCTGCTATGGGTATACAGCGTAATGATGATGCTAAAAAGCTTGCACCTCTTGCACAGCTGCGTTTTGGCGTTCGTGCAGACAAAGAAGGAATACTGTTAAAGGATTTCCATATGGTGCATGGTTATAAAATAGCAGATGTTACCGAGCGTTACTATCTTTCAGACGCAGTTTTTCTTGCTGTCCTTGAATGTGATGATAAGAAGTTGTTGGAAGAAATAGCAGCTGCACTGCAAAAGCCTGTTTATCCGCTGTATCTTGGCAGAAAGTCGTGTCCGCCTACGTTGCCTGTGGTTCTTGGGGTCAAAGATGAGGATATGCTTACCGCTCTGAAAAATGAGCCGTTTCTGTATGAAAATGACCGCCGCAAAAACGTCCGTATCTCGTATGAAGTCTCATCAGGCGGGGCAATGGTGCAGGACGTACCGCTGTCATTTTCTCAGCTCCACAGAAAGCATGGCTGGCGAATGAAACGTGAAGAACTGTTTATCGTGGATAAAAATGCAGAGCATGACGCATTTTCTGAATTGTGAGGTGCAGTATGTATTTAACAAGAATAAAACTTGATATGACCAAAACGAATACAATGCAGGCATTGGTTTGTCCGAGTAAGTTTCATGGTGCTATCGAAAGTGCTGAACCTGAAGGCAGAACACGAAAACTTTGGAGAATAGACGAGCTTGGCGGAGAAAAATATCTGCTGATATTATCTGAAAAAGCATTTGACTTTTCAAATGTTTCTGAGCAGTTCGGTTCAGAAAAACCACAGTCTAAAAGCTATGACACTCTTCTTGAAAGAGTAAAAAACGGCGGCAAATGGAGATTTCGTCTTAAAGCAAATCCCGTTATCCATAAGAAAGATCCAAAGACCGACAGGGGAAAACCTATAGCACTTGTCGGCAATAAGCAGCAGGAAGAATGGCTGAAAAAGCAGGCTTTGAGAAATGGCTTTTCCCTAGAGGACGGACTGTGGCTCGTAACAGAATCAAAGTGGTATGATTTCAAAAAGGGCAGCGGAAGAAATCATGTGAGGATACTTTCTGTAACATATGAAGGCTTGCTCACAGTAACCAACGAAGAGCTTTTTAAAGCAGCACTTGTACAAGGCATAGGCCGTGAAAAAGCATTCGGATTAGGAATGTTGACGATAGTTGGAGCAAGATAATGGCAGAACAAAATGGCATCAAGAAACCTGATCTCCATGCTCTGCCCACCATAAGCGACAGAATGACGTTTATTTATTTTGAACATTGCAAGGTAAGCCGTGAAAACGGTGCAGTCACTGCCACAGATCTTGACGGCACCGTTTATATTCCTGCGGCAGCGATAACAGTGCTGCTGTTAGGTCCAGGCACTGACGTGTCCCACCGTGCAATGGAACTTATCGGCGACATGGGCATAAGTGTGATATGGGTAGGTGAGCATGGGGTTCGGTATTATGCCCATGGCAGGGCGTTAAATTCACACAGCACAATGCTTGAAAAGCAGGCAAAGCTTTTTTCTAACGTCAGAAGTCACCTTAATGTTGTACGGAAAATGTATGAAATGAGGTTTGAGGACGAGGACACTTCAGGTCTGACTTTGCAGCAGCTCCGTGGCCGTGAAGGTTCAAGAATGAGGAAGATCTACCGTGAACAGGCAAAGAAGTGGAATGTACCTTGGGACGGAAGAAAATATGATGCTGAAGATTTCTCATCAGGCGACCCTGTCAATCAAGCACTTTCAGCAGGAAACGTATGCTTGTATGGACTTGCATCGGCAGTTATTACAGCACTTGGCTGCTCTGTAGGCCTTGGCTTTATACACGTTGGTCATGAGTTTTCTTTTGCATATGACATTGCTGACCTTTACAAAGCGGAAATAACCATACCCCTTGCCTTTGAACTTGGTTCACAAGATCCGCCTGATCTGCCTGATGTTATGAGGCGGCGTGTACGCACGGTATTTTCTCAAACGCACCTTATCGAACGAATGGTAAAGGACGTAAAATATCTTTTAAATGATACTCAGGAGCAGGATGACATTGACGCCGTGTATTTGTGGGACGATCTTAAAGACCACGTTGAATATGGCATATCATACGGTAAACATGAAGATGATGAGGTCGAAGAATGGTAGTTCTTACAATGACGAACTGTCCGCCTAAGCTGAGAGGTGATCTGTCTAAATGGCTGCTTGAGATCAATACAGGGGTGTACGTTGGCAATGTTAATGCAAGAGTTCGTGAGCTGATCTGGAAAAGGGTCTGTGAGAACATTAAAGATGGACAAGCAACAATGGTTTTCCCTGCTAATAATGAGCAGCATATGGACTTTTATGTGCATAATACCAGCTGGCAGCCTGTTGATCTTGACGGCATCAAGCTTATGAAACATCCAAGATCCTCATACGATCAGAATGAGCCGCTCAAATCTGGTTTCAGTAATGCGGCAAAGCGTCAAATGGGTTTAAGAAAGAGCAGACAAAAAGCTGCCAATAGGGATAATTCATTTGTTATTATTGACATTGAAACCACAGGTCTGTCAGCTGAAACTGATGAGATAATTGAAATAGGTGCTATCCGTGTCGTAAATGGAAAAATAGCCGAGGAATATGAGCAGCTGATCTGTGTTGACAAGAAAATCCCACAGAATATAAGTGCTCTAACAGGCATTACACAAGAACAGATAAATGAAAATGGCAAGCCGATACAAGAGGTGTTGCCAAGCTTGATAAAATTTATAAAAAATAGTGAAGTGTTCGGATATAATGTAGATTTTGACCGTGAGTTTCTGTTGATCCAGTGCGACAAACTGGGCATGGATATCACAAAGGTAAAGTTTACAGACGTAATGGTGACTATCAAAAACAAACTTAAAGGCATGAGAAGTTACAAGCTCGAATCAGTTGCCAAGAGATTGGGTATTAAAACCAAGCAGCAGCACCGAGCCCTTGCAGATTGTCATTTGCTGTATCAGGTCTATTGCAAACTAAATGAAAATGGTTGACCGTGCTTTTAAAAAGCACGATTTTACGGGATCTTTTTAGTCTTTTCCCCGCATATGCAGGGGTGATCCCTGAGTTTCTTAACTCTTCAAGATAGACATTCTCTTTTCCCCGCATATGCAGGGGTGATCCTAAAATCCCCTTTGAAATATATAACATATTTCGCTTTTCCCCGCATATGCAGGGGTGATCCTGAAAATAGCTGATGAAATAGGCACAGAATATCCTTTTCCCCGCATATGCAGGGGTGATCCCAGACTTTATTCAGAAACAGCTATGATCAAGGCCTTTTCCCCGCATATGCAGGGGTGATCCCGGTGTATTCAACGTTAGTCGGGTCAAGCTTTACTTTTCCCCGCATATGCAGGGGTGATCCTGAGCTGATGGATGTTAATAAGGCAGAAGAATCCTTTTCCCCGCATATGCAGGGGTGATCCTCATCATGAGGCTGTTGTTGTACATGACGATCTCTTTTCCCCGCATATGCAGGGGTGATCCCGTGACTCTAACGATCACGTTCTTCACCTTCGACTTTTCCCCGCATATGCAGGGGTGATCCTGCTGGGTGGAAGATATTTTTACGATAACGTGACTTTTCCCCGCATATGCAGGGGTGATCCTGAAAAGACTATCGAAACGTTGTTAAAGCGAGACTTTTCCCCGCATATGCAGGGGTGATCCTGGTGGGAAACAGTGATTTTTCTGACATCTTCACTTTTCCCCGCATACGCAGGGGTGATCCTAGCCGTCAACCCTTCTTACTTCACATCACGCACTTTTCCCCGCATACGCAGGGGTGATCCTGCATATCGATTGACCTTGACAGAGCCTGACCGCTTTTCCCCGCATACGCAGGGGTGATCCGTGATGTATCAGCAGTGTGTACTCTGCGGGGCTCTTTTCCCCGCATACGCAGGGGTGATCCTATTGTTTGTTGCGATAATCTGCACAGCAGGCACTTTTCCCCGCATACGCAGGGGTGATCCTGTAGCAGAAAAAAATTCCGTTACTAATGCTGAATTTTCCCCGCATACGCAGGGGTGATCCTAAAGCCCCCATATATGGGGGCTTTTTAAATCGATTTTCCCCGCATACGCAGGGGTGATCCTGAATTTCTTGCCGGCTATGCCGTTCGGCTTATATTTTCCCCGCATATGCAGGGGTGATCCTGACACATGGAAACTTGTGGCGGGTTCAAAGTACTTTTCCCCGCATATGCAGGGGTGATCCCGTACTGACGGCAGACGGTGGAGTGGATAATTACTTTTCCCCGCATATGCAGGGGTGATCCTGGGAGTTGATATAAATGCCCCTAAAAACGTCCCTTTTCCCCGCATATGCAGGGGTGATCCTGAAAAAGTTCCTGACACGCCGAACACTGGTGTCTTTTCCCCGCATACGCAGGGGTGATCCTACTCATCGAGCATATCTGCTCTGTAGCAAAGGCTTTTCCCCGCATATGCAGGGGTGATCCTCCTATAGGGGCTTTTGATAAAGCTCAAAAGATCTTTTCCCCGCCTACGCAGGGCTACACAATTTCCAAAAAAAGCGGTGCTTTCAAAGCACCGCTTTTTTTCAAAATATACAGCTAAAACCTACTTTATCCCCTTGACCTTGTACCCAGCGTCTGTGACCGCTTTAGAAAGCACCTCGTCAGACACGTCCTTGTCAAGCGTGATGTAAGCACACTTGTCCTCAAGGGATACCTCAGCTGTAACACCGTCAATGGCGTTGAGAACCTTCGTAACTGTTCCCGTGCAGTGTGAGCACATCATGCCGTCGATCTTCATTACCTTTTTCATTTTTCCGTCCTCCGTAATATTTATTTCAGTCTTTGCAGCCTTTTTCTCTCTGCTGCTTTTGAAAAGATTGAGCCTTAACGCATTGGTAACAACGCAAACTGAGCTTAAACTCATTGCCGCTGCACCAAACATTGGATTGAGTTTCCACCCAAGCAGACCGTAGAATACTCCTGCCGCAAGGGGAATACCAAGCGAGTTGTAAATAAGTGCCCAGAAAAGATTTTCCTTGATGTTCTTCATTACGCTCCTGCTGAGCTTGACCGCCGTAACAGCGTCATTAAGATCGCTCTTCATAAGCACTATGTCAGCAGATTCAATGGCAATATCCTGTCCTGCACCAATGGCAATACCAACATCTGCCGTCGTGAGTGCAGGTGCGTCATTTATTCCGTCGCCTATCATTGCCACCTTTTTGCCCTGATCTTGCAATTCTTTGATTATCGTCGCCTTGTCCTCAGGCATGAGCTGTGCCCTTACCTGTGAAATGCCAAGCTTTTTCTGTATTGCCTTTGCAGTCTTTTCGTTGTCGCCTGTGAGCATTACAGTTTCTATGCCGGCTTTCTTGAATCCGCTGATAGCCTCTGCACTTGTTTCCTTTATCTTGTCTGCAATGAACAAAATTCCTGCAAGCTTGCCGTCTACAGCCGCATATAGCGGTATCTCTCCATTGTCAGCATGAGCGTGTGCGGTTTTCTCTGCCGCTGAAACGTCAACTCCGCTGTTGTCCATAAGCCTCTTGTTGCCTATTAGAACATTTTTGCCCTCAACAACAGCCGATATACCGCCGCCTGCTGTTTCT